>Ga0316204_10002868_pt1 | contig 37040 bp, 52 predicted proteins | sample 6monrhotite_MG_2_FD_205661 | JGI IMG/M metagenome (GOLD analysis project Ga0316204, IMG submission 205661) | Microbial mat bacterial communities from mineral coupon in-situ incubated in ocean water Damariscotta River, Maine, United States -... | ecosystem: Environmental > Aquatic > Marine >... | reverse complement strand
CGAGGGTAAAACAGAAATCATCGTTATCCACTGCGCCAACAACAGCTATAAAACGATGATTTTAAAAGACTAACTAGAAATGGCTCCCCGAGGCGGACTCGAACCACCGACCAATTGATTAACAGTCTCGCCTGTTTATTATTAAAAGCAATGGCTTACGTTGTTTTTTTTAGGAAAAGCACCAGCGTAACCCTTTGTTTCTCATAGACTCGATAACTTTTTTTAGGACACCTTTTTTACCATATTGGCACCACCCCACCGCACATATTAAGGCCATATCCACCGCGCTCTTTATCAGGGATGCCGGACGCATGCATACAAAAACCTTTTGCGCCAAATGGGAGCCTGGCTGTTGTTTCCCCTCTGACTATACCGATAGGGTTACTTGTCTTAAATGAGTCAAAATCATTATCATGCACAGCAATGCCTGCGCTGATTGTGCAGCCAGCTATTTGCGTAAGCGTGACTATTAGCAATATACGTATGCAATACGCCCGGTAAACCGCCACAGCTAACCCTTCCGCATCTTTTTAAACTTAAGATAAGCACCCGCTCGCAGGATTGCAATGATACTAGACGACACTGTACCAGCCTGCAATGTAACATTACGAGCCACTGTACTTACATTGACAACCCCACTTATATGTATACCTGTATAGATATTCTGCGAGAGATTGACGGTAAAAATATCATCCGCCTCCCCTTGAAATACAGCTTGCGACGTCCCTGTCATCGCTCTAACCGAGATATAGCCTCCATCGCCGCCGCCCAAATCAGAGAATGCGAATTTAAAGTCAGGGCTGGCGTTCCCGCTCACTACGGGCAAATACCCCTCCACTTTATAACGACTATTAGCAGCTAAAAAGTAGCCAGCAAGCTCAGGGTCATCGGCTAACGTGGTACTTAAGTACGGTTGATCACTATCTTTAAATTCAAGCTTGCCCTTTGAACGGCCACCCGGAAGGTAACTGATGCAAAGCCAACGGCCTGCCACATACTCGACAAATTGTAGAACAGCACCCTGCTCTACGGAAATATCAACGCTATCAGGAAGTACCAAATCTTGACTGTCCACAAGCTCTGCGTCGACATCAAAAACAAGTGTTTTCATTGCCCCCACACTTACTGAGTCAAACGATGAAATACTGCCACCAGAACCTGAAACAACAAAATTCCAATCACCGTCATCCAAAAGCGGTAACGCGGCTGCCACTGCTAAATCAGCTCCTTGTTTATTTGACGATGACCCCTTGATGAACGGCCGCAGATCATCAATATCCGAATTAGCAATAGCTGTCGTAGACGTTAAAAGCCTTACTCTAGCTACCGGGGTTTGGCCTGATAAAATAGCAGGATCAACTGGGCTTGCTGCCTCAGCACCCTCAACGACCGACACAACTCCGGTTGAATTATCAACCACAACGATATCGTTTCTAGGATTAGCCAGCGGAGCAGTGATTGCGCCTGTTGTTTGCTGCACTTGCTCAACTAGCGCTGCTCCTGATTGCAGTCGCCCCGCATCGACCACTACCGTCATATCCGGTACAGCTGCCTCATGCACGGCAAAGGCCGCCGCAATCTTTATAACTTCATGCGCCGCATCGTTGTTTGCGATGTACTCCGTGCCCGTTTGCTCCGTCGTCGCCGTGTTCGGCTGTTTATATGTCGCCACCATCTTAAACGCTCCTAATTTTTAATTTCACGGTGCCCGCGATACTAGCGCCCGCATTCCAAAGGTAAACGCGACACCCAGTAGTGGTGATATTGTCGATACCAGGGCGATAGTCATTCGGGCCTATGTATTGTGGCTCTATGTGCGGGATGACGTGCCAGGCACGACTAAAAACGATATCAGTGCCGCTCGGTGCCACATCAACCGTCATTTCAATTTCATCTTCAAGATTGTCTACTGTAGTAACGAAACCCGTGACGATAGCTAAACCCTCGGACGTATTCAGCACGATGCGCGGCTTAACATACCGCGCAATTCGGTTGCCAATGCCCCACGCCTCAAAACCATCATATGCGTCCGCCTCAGTGCGAAAATCGATTTCAAATTGCGGATTCGCTACACCGCCCACCACGCCAGGGCCAAGGTGCGAGTCAATATCGCCCCAGATCCGCACCGTGTCATCAAAATCGATATCGATTTCAGGTGCCTCATAAATGCACTGAGCGACCGGATACGGCACAAACTGCTCAAATAACTCCGCGCGAGTATGCAGACTTGCCGCCCTGGTTGAATCAGGCAACAGCACGCCCGTCCAATGACGCACAAAGCCCGTTAGCGTGCCATTTGAAAAAGGATGGCTAGCCTGCTTATGCACAACATCAAAGCGCGAGGTGACGATTACATTGTCCTGAGCAGCATTTATTGACTGGACACCACTGCGATTACGGCCCTTTATAAATACCGTCCAATCGCCAGGTGGAATGGTCGCTGTTGTGATGTTGGTGCCACGGGATAAAACGTCGTTAGTGACCGGCGTTGCGTCTTCCCATGACGTGTTACCGCGCGGGCCAAAGCGGGCATCGTAGCCATCACGATCAACATCGCTGATCAAGCCCCACTTTAATAGCACCACATCGCCCGCCTGCATTGCGACGATCCACGGCACATCGCCCGGCGGCGTTGTTTTCCCCTGGATAAGATGCGGCGCGGGCAATACCCAATCGGAAAAGCGGCGGCTATCATCACGTGAGCGCATGCGAATATCGTAAGTGCCACCAATAAGCACGGGGCCAAGACGCGCCGATTGAGTGGCACGCTCTAATAAAAAGACAGCAGGCAACCAGTCTGGATCACCCACGCGGCGGATTTGTATCTCATAACCTACCGCCCTGATATCAGCGGTTGCCGTCCACGTTAGACCAAGCCACGCGGTTAAACTACCGTCATTATTTGTATCTATATGTGCGTTACCGCTGGCAGGAACGACAGAGGTAGGCGGGTCTATGATACCCGAAGGCTTATCTGGCTCAGACGATACTAGCGCAGGAATACGCTGCACGCGCCACGCGCTTTGTGACATGTTGTGCGCGGGCGTGCCAGTGTAATAACTATGATACGGCGGATTAACCTGCCCCGTATAATGATCATAGAAATTAAAAACAACCAACGGGAGCGGATCACCACCGATCGGTGTCGCACCGCGCATTGCTGTTAACACATTAAGGGGCAGCGAAAATGTAGCGCCATCAATTAATATATAACATGCACCCGGTAAACCGCCCGCACCACCACCAGCCCGCGATTCAACGTTATAAATTGTACCAAGCGCCCCAGGTGTCCCGCTTGTATCAATCTCACCATTAACGCCCGACGCCATGCCCCGACAGGAGGCCGCAAAAGCCGCGCCGCCTGTGCCGCCTGCGCCACCAGCGCCTAATAGCGCGCCCTGGTCATTTTTTACGCTATAGCCGCCGCCCCCGCCACCACCACGGGCGTCCAGCTTCTCAATGCCACTCAATGACGCGCCGTCATAGCCCAATTCCAAAACCGGCAATGAACCAGGATTCGTGCCCTGATTCACTGGCGCGGCCACGCTTGTGAAAGGGTCATACGCATCGCCCACACCTGGGCCAGTTGAAAAAACAATACCGCCACCGGCGCGCGAATTCCCAAGAAAACCAGGCACACCAGGTTGATCAGCCAACGCGCCGCTATGCCCACCACCGACGCCGTTTATCTTCCCATTCAGCGTAAAAAAACCCATTACCAACAATAAAACATTACCCGTAATCGTAATCGTAACGCCATCGGGAATCACCAGATCACCCGCAACGAAAAAGATGCCAGTGCCAAACGTATTGCCACCAACAAGCGTGCCATTCGCCGTCACAGTAATCACACCGCCAACACTCGCTGTAACCAGCGGCGTTTCAATATCGACACCGCGCGAGGTAATAAAACTATCAGATAATGACACCTGAGCCGATGTCGAAGGCATCACAGACGCAGGGCCACCTGAGCCAAATAAATCTAACTCAAGCGCCCCTTTTGCTGCATGCTTTCTTACGCGCTGGATCTCAAAAGCGCGCTTAACCCCAACCGTATCATTAGTAAAATCACGAATCCCTGGGTGGTCAACCTCAACAACGTCACCGACCTCAAGACCGTTCTTGGATGGCACCACCGAGAGCGTAAGGCGCACAGGTGGCACGCTGTAACGATCTCGCCACGAATCGAATCTTAATTGCAAAAGCTGATCACTAAGCCTCGAGGCATGCAGACCGCGAGCCTCGATAATGTACGCCTTCTCAGAAGCCTTAAATTTGCCAACGCTAACCCAGTCAACCATCAACGTTTTTCGCGTATACTCTTCGTTGACAGCATCCCAGCTCCAGCGCACCTCAGCCCTGTTATGCATGGATGAAAAATCAAAATCAAGGGCGCTATGATCAACTATATTCGCTGGCGTTAACGTTGTCGCCGTTGCCGCATCAGGCAACACAGCCGCCATTTTTCTAAAAGCCAAACGCCCATCGCCAATGATCGGCGTATATGCGCCCATAATGAAACACAACTCTTCTTCAACAAAACGCTTTCCGCTTGTTTTAGTCAATCCATCAAACCGAAAGATCAACCCGCGCGTATCATCGGCGATATCCCACCAGTCAGGATGGCTGTTTATAAAATCAGACTGAACCAGCAAAGCGGGATCAATGCCGCGCCCCCAATGATCCGGCAGGCGCGCCCCACCTTGACCGTAAAGTTCATTCGTTAACACTGCCCATAAGATTTTTAACGCAGGCATTTCAAGGTAAATGTACTCAGTGATTGCCGGTCTGCGCTCGATGCTTTTCGTTTGATCAACTTCATGTACAGCAGCTCGTGTACCCATTGCACCGCGAACACAATTTATAAATTCATTGGTGATATCATTTTTCTGACCCCGAATGACCTCATCATTAATTTTGATATAAAGCACGGTTTGATTCGGCGCGTCTGAATAACTCGCGCCATGCTCGACCGTGAGGAATTTCTCAGTAATCGCAGCCGGAATAACAGTGGCCGTGGCTGAAATTGTCGCCAGCAAATTTGTTTTAACTGGCTCAAATATTGTATCTCGCATTGCGCGCTGAATATCCGCGCAGCCAACTCGATAACTACCATTGGGATTGAATGAAAGGCGCTTAATTTTTTGAGATTGCCAGGCTGAAAAATCAGCAAACGGAATACCACGAAAACCCGCGTAATGCCTTAGCGTTTTATCATGCAAGCTATAGCCCAACTGATCTTTAACGCGCAAATAATCAGTAAACGCCTCGCCTCTATCAACAATCACCGCGTCAATAGACCCGATTTCAGCAAGCGCCTTATCTGGATTTAGCGTTTGACTAATAGCCCCTATAGAGCCGATAACGCCATGGATAACGTTAACACCAAACGGCACAGGCACATCAGGATGACTCGTTAAATATAACAGGTCTGTTTCTGCATCATCAAAGGCAACCGTAATAACATCAAACGGCTCTTTCGATTGATCGCTGTTTTTAACAGCATATGTGGAAGATTCAGATTTCACGGACGGTAAACGATAGTTTGAATTCAGAAAGCGTGCCAACGCGCGCGAATGGAAAGTTGCTTTTTAATAACTCAACTAACACGGGATTATCTGGCGCTGCCGCAGTGCCATATGGATCGACAGTGAAAAACTCACCCGCCGCGACCGACATTATCCACTCGCTCCAATACACGATATCCGCCTGCGCAATCCAGTCAGTAGTGACTGTCCAGGTCTTATCGATGCGTTTTAATAAAGTTTCGGCATAACCGGTCCGTGCCCTGACCTGTTCTTTAATTACGCCCAACTCAAAACGCGCATCGCCCGTGTGAATTTGCTCTAAAGCATACGACGTTCCATAACCATGCTCATAACCCTGAATAGTTACGGACGCGCCAACCGCCTCATCTACTAACACTGAAGATGTGGTTATTTTATTAGCCACAGAGGCACCGGATACCAAATGCCAACCATTAAGCGCGGCCGCACTAAAACCAGCAACCTCAACATAATTACCATCAACTAACCCAGACAGATCCACCGACGCACTATTGAATGAACCATCCACAACCGCCGCCGATATATCCACACTCGAAACGGCAAACGGCACCTTTACGATTCCGCGCTTAGCCTGATAACTAATTCTCATTATGCCGCCCTATTTACCGCTGAAACGATCGTTTCCATTTGCCGCGAATCACGCGAAATGATTTCCATGTCAAACTCATCAATACCCACTTTCAACACATCCGCCATCATGGCGCGCAAATCATCGACACCATACTGATCGCCATACATGTTTATTTGAAACTGCCGTCTAGTCGATTCAGACTCACCCGAATGCAGCGGCGCGCCCGTGGCCGGACTCGCAGAGAAAACAGGTATCGGCGCGGATGCGGCGCTAGCCACGCCCGCATTAACCGCAGCGCCACCGCCAAACGTTGTGGAATTAAGGTTACGCAACTGCAACGCACCCTTAGCAGCCGCACCAATTGCCAACGCCGCGCCCAAGGGATAAGGCTTCACCTCTAATGCACTCATAACGGCCGCCGCCGTACTTGCCCCGATACTAGCCCGCGCAAGTTTTTTTCCTATTTCAAACTGCCTTTTACTACCAGCCATCATCAGCTGCGACACCTGCCCCATAGACTGCGACAGCACTTGCGCTTTGCCTTTCCAGCCACTAGCCCAAAGCTTTTGGTCTGCATTCATGCCCTGCTGCTGAATGCGGCTACTTTCCTTTTGGTACCAACCCTCAAGCTGCAATAGACGCTCGTACATCTGCGTTTCAGAGATAAGCTTGTCATCGTGCGCCAACACCGTAATTTCAGCCTGGCGCTGATATGAATCAGCTAATGCCTGCTCTTCAGTGAAGAGCGATTGAACTACACCCGCATAGCGTTGTGCGGATATCTGTTTTTGACGTTCAAGGCGCTGTTCACTATCAAGCTTTTCCTGTGCCGCTGCTAGCGCCTGTGCGCTGCTCAACACCTCAAGCGCCAGCGTTTTGTTTTCAGCGCCCGCCACGGCAACAGCGGCGTTATATACGGTTAATTCTGCGCGGGACATACCTAGTGATTTGCGTTGTGATTCCAGCGCCGCCAACGTTTGACTTAGATCAATCTTTTTCTCTTTCGGCCCTTTTTTCTTCCCTGCGCTTTCCGATATCCCGTCAATCCGTTTTCGGGTTTCCGCTAACTGATCCAGCTGCTGATTAAGACTGCTGATTTCCTGTTTTTGCAGTTCAATCTGATTCTGGAAATGCTCAACACCGGCACGATTACCACCGTTTTTTTGAATCAATTCGATACGCTGGCGATACCAGTCTATTTTTTGACCGGCACTAGCGATAGCAGCGGTAGTGCTTTCCACCTGGCGACTAATACCATCACTCTGAACATTCCCCATTGCCTTAGCGAGTTCATTGGTTTCACCGGCTAAATCACCTGTTTTTTCAGCGGCCGAATCGGCGCTGAAACTCCAGAGCGCTAATGCCGTTGCGCCGCCAACCAGCAAGCCAGCAGGGCCGCCGACCATCGCCAACAAACCAGCCAGACGACCCAACCCCGCCGCCTTGCGTGCGGTCGATGCAGTCGCCAGCGCTTCAGCTGCCATGTTATTCCGCCGCTGCGCCGCCCATACCTTTTCAACCGCTGTTAATTTGGCGAAACCACGCGTTTCAGCAGCGAGCGCCTGCGCGGTCTGTAAGTGGCGCGCCGCAACCGCTGCTTCAATCTGCATACTTTCAAGCTTAACCGCCGCCGCCAATCGAACAGCCGCCACATGCTTGACCTGCGCAGCCGTCGCCAGACCAATCGAGTAGGCATATTTACCGGCAACGGCAGCACTCACAGTCACCACGACACCGGCTAACAGATCCATATTTTGCGTAGCCCACTGAATGCCATCAGCAAGGGCAGCACTTGAACCCGTCGCAGCATCCAGGCTGGCCACGTTTTGCACCAGATCAGTGTGCATTTGGGTTAGCGCACCGCCGACCGTTAATGGAAGCTGCGTGAATTCCTGCGTTAGCTTCTCACTTTGAGAACTCAGCGCATTAATCACCACATCAGCAGTCAACTTCCCTTGCTCAGCAAGCCCACGTAATTCACCTTGAGCAACACCCAACCCATCAGAGAGCGCCGCCATCAAGCGAGGTGCTTGCTCCATGATCGATCTGAACTCATCACCCCGCAGCACGCCGGACGCCATTGCCTGAGTGAACTGCGTGACCGCCGCATCCGCTGCCATTGTAGAAACACCGCTAAGCTTTATCGCCTGAGTGACGGACTCAGTGATGCCCAATACCTGCGTTTGACTAGCGCCCATTTGCCGCATAGACACTGCTAATTTAGCGTATAAATTAGCTGTACTTTGAATGCCAGTACGTGAGCGTTTTGATATTTCAAATACAGCCCGGCTTGCCGTCTCATATTCCTGGCTGGTTTTTGTTGCCAGCTTTAAACGCGCATCGATGGTCTTTGCGGCATCCGCTATATCAATCAACGCACGCGCCTGACCCGCTGCATAGCGCACCGAGAAAAACGCAATCAGTTCTTGCCTGCTGCGCTGTAACTGCTGACTAACCGACTGAAGGCCCGCACGCGTATTGCCAAACTGGCGATGAATTTGTTGGCCTGAACGCACGCCGGATTTCGCCAGGGAATCAAAATCACGCCGCGCACCTTGCACCACGGCTTTGACGCCTGAACCGTCGCCGGTTAGACTTATGCGTATTCCAACTTGCTCTTCGGACATAAAATGAACCTATCGCACCCAATGACACACGTAGCCGCAGCCGTAGCCAGCGGAATCGCTGGCTTTGCTGTGACGCCTTTTTTCTTTGTGATTACCTTGATTGCCCTGCTACTCTGGGCTGCCAGCCTGATTGGCTGGGCTTTTAGCTAACTAGGCCCACGCCTCTAGCGCTGCCTGCTCCATTACCCTGACACCCTCGAAGATTTCCGCACGATCCCGCCGCTTAACACCCCACATATTCAAGGCGCTTTCTAACGCCTCATAACGCAAGCCACGCTTCACGGTGGTCATACCTTTATCGCAAGGCATTACCACCTCACGCCACTGAGTGGCGCACGACAGAAACGCGCGCACCGCTGGCCAGTTTTCAGGCCACACAGAAAAGTCATTGGTTTTTTGTTTCTCAAGAAACGCATCACTTGCGGATTCATCCACACCGAACGCCGCAAGGTCTGATTGAAGCTTTGAATTATCATGACCGCCCAGCGCCCAATGCCGGGCGGCCTCTTTTAGTTTTTTAGGATAGCGCCCGAACCATTGATTGCATCAAACCACGAAGCCACAAACGCGCCTTCCATGCCTCCAACAGCCAACACCGCGTCAAGCGTTTCATCATTAAACTCAAGCGGTTTACCGCTCGCATCGGTCACATCTTTCCAGCCCACTAGCACCTCATCCAGTAAACGACGATCCGTTAATTCAACAGAGCCTTCAGGTGCGTCACCCTGTGCCCTGAGTTCCTGAAGCATTTGCTTGATACGATCTTGATCAACTCGCTTGAACTCAGCAAAGAACGAGAACGTTTCAAACTTGCCTTTTTTCTCACCAGGGACGCGCACTTTTACGGGCCAAAGATAAGTGGCCGACAAATCAACTTTAAACATTTTATTTCCTCTTTTTAGTCATTATGAAACGCCACCCGCTAGAGAAACATCATGCTCCATTCGTCGTTCCCCGCAACCGGCAGCAAGGTCAAATTCATATCAATTGTTGTGATACCGTCTGAATCGCCATATTTTGGCTCTGTCAATTGAACGCTTGGAGCCGCCAAAATAACCCGATTACCCGCCGGGCCATGCGTGATGCTCAGCGGGCCAAGGGTTGAATCTTGAATCGTGGTAAACCAGTCTCTAGTTGCCATGTCTGTTGCTTCTAATGAGATAGAGCCGGTCGATTGACGATCCTGCACGCGGATCTCTTTAGTGCCACCAGGGAAATCACGGTACTTCACCTGCGTACCTAGATCGATCTCAAGCGAGGCCAGCACGCCCGTGCTAAAACCATGCAATGAGATAGCGGTGGTATTGGTGCTGTTCACCTCAACCGGCAATTGAAAATTACTGTAATCAGGCACACCCGGCACAATATCGACAACAGGGTTAAACAATCCCACGATTGAAAACTTAATTGACGGCAATTTATTTGCACTTAGCGACAGCACCGCATTACCGCGCGCATCTGTCAATCTATGCAACACATTATCAATGCTAAAATAAAGCGTCGCTAGCTCATAAGCGCTATCTACCGGCAGATATTCGGTGCTCGTTACCGGCACAACATTTTGTGATGCCGCACAACAACGCAACAACGCATCAAGCCCCGGCGTGGGCACACCAAGGCCCATCATGCCCGCAAGCTCCACCTGAAAATCAAGCGTCACATGAATGCCCGTTGGAATCTTCTGCACTGAACCAAAGCTAGGGCGCACAATGTTACGTTCCTGATAGTCCGCTGCCATCGGCGTAATCTCAATTTCACCACATAGCACCGCATCGGTACCCACCACCGGCACCGGATCAAGGCCCGGCGTTGGCTGAATTACTGCCAAAAGCATACGTTTACGATTGTTCATCAGTCACCTCTTCAGCGTCGTTAACTTCAACGTTAGGCGCTGCCAATGGCGGCGCGGTCTCTTCTACCACTTTTGTTCGTTCACCCGTTTTCGGGTCAACAATGTACCTACCACCTTGTCCGGCATATTTATCTTGCGCCATTGAATTGCCCCTAGTTAGTTGAGCGGAATTGTTTTGTTATCTCGAAAAAATCTTTTACCTGAACTTTGCCGCCCTTGATCTCTTCCACGACTGCATCCGCGTGCGTAATAGGCTCGAAGCCTGGAAGTGAAAAGCCTAGCAATGCAGCGGTTAACTGGTTGCGCGCATCGTCTAGCAGGTCGGTATCTAGCTCAAGGTTAGGCATCGGGCCGACCGTCATCACCTGAAAGGTATAAGTGCGTTTTTGAGCGGTCACAACCACATCGCGCGTTCTACTTTTCTCTTCAACCCAAAAGACAAAAGCCGCCGGGATATCGGCTATCTCATCAATGGGCAGCAACGAATCAGGAAAATTCACCGCCACATAAAGCGGGCATTGTTCTCTAATGCGATTAATGATTGGCGTAATTCTCACTTCAACCCTTTAGCTGCTAACTTTTTTAAATCGGCTTTTATATTTTCAACCGTCGCATCACGCGTCACCTTCGTGACGCGACTTTTTGACATTGCCGTGAACGCCGCCGCAACGGACGGGCCAACCGCTGGCCGTGGTCTTGTAAATTTACCTTTATGGCTGCGCGTGCGAAGCGGCGCGCCCTTTTTCCCCAGCGGATTAATAAAACCAGCCGCCACTTTTTCGCGTCCAAACCAGGGCAAGACAATACGGCCCCGCGTTGCGTTTTTACCGTAACCGACACGCTGAACCCTTACCGGATAATCGGTTGCGGGCAAGCCGCGCGACGATGCCACCAGGCGAGCGGCGGGATTGCGTGACCCTGCGCGCTTGCTCGCTAGCGCGCCTCTCACCTGCTTTTTCTTTAAGCCGGTACCTGTCGCTATCTCTGCCGCCGTATGGCGCTTACCGACTGTTATGGAGCGGTTCATGCCGTTTCGCGCGGCACGTAATACACCGCGCGACAGGCCGTCAAGGCTGCCGTGCTGCTGAGTGATAATTTTAATCATTTATTCACCATCAACCGCACCACCGCGCCGTCATCGCCGCCGTCCGGCTGACCCGCAACCGACCAAACAACGCCGCGCGTGGTGATGGTATCGCCGCGCGCTGGCTTCGCTACTAAATCCAGTTTAGGTACATCAATAATATGATCGTAACCAACCGCGCCGCCTTCGTCGTAATGAGGCGCGTTTTCTGCGAAGAATGTTTTTAATGTATAAGCCACGCCAATCGCTGGCGTATAAAGCGCATCAACACCGATTAGCTCATGCGCCGAGATAACCGTCTTATACCTACCTTCGATTACCGTTGCTACCGCCCACAGTCTGCCGTCTGTGCGTAAAAAGTCCCCCGCCGAAACACCCGAATTATTCCGCGCAAATATCTCTGTAATAACCGGCGAGCGCAAACCAACTTGCACGCCGCCTCCTTTGGGTGCGCGCACTTCACACGCCAGATCATCAACAAAAACCGAAGCCCAGGGATTACCAGCCAGCGCCCACACTTGGAGCTGATCACGCAATAACCCCGCCCTCATCCGTATTCACACACGCGGAATTTATCGAGCAAATTATCAATGAATGGTGTTTTTTCGACGGACGCAGCAACAATGATTTGCTCACGATGCTCAAACAGCGTACCGATTCGATTCAGCATCCATTGTTTTATTTTTTTCGGCACATCAGCACCGTCATCACCATAACCAGCCACCCATCGAATCGTCACGCAATCTGCATCGCCGCGCACAGCGGGCCAGGTGACGTTATAAGCCGGGATTAATTCGCGGTTATCCCAGCCGGTTAGCTTGTATTGATCCGACGCCAGCGTTTGCTCAACACCATCGGCATCCAGGTACACAACCGACGCAACCGATTGTACATTTTGCACGGGCAACACAATCGGGCACGAGAGCTTATTTAAGCGCGCCTCCCACGTTTGCGTGAGTAGTGCGCGATTTATTTCACCCTCCACTTCTTCTCTCGCAACAGCGATTAGCATGCGTATTCTTGACCATGCTTTTTCTGCCTGCGCATTATTAAGCTCAAGGTGATTGATCACTTCATTCGGCTCTAGCGGCTCATCATCCGGCCCAATTATTTGACGATATGACATTACCCGCGCCTTTTTACTATTTCTATTAACATATCGCGCGACGCAGTACGCCCGCCTACAGTTGTGACCCTGTTTACAGCGTAATATCTCGCGCGCAACATACCACCCGACGCCCAGAATGTGGTGGATGACGCGTCATGCGTTAAATCATGCGTCGTTAAGCCTGCATCAATTACCCACGTAGACGTCTGCACGGGATCGTCTGGAAATTCTTTTGACCAGTCGAAACCATAATCAAGCACCTCATCAGGCTTTTTTTCATACGTTTTCATGCCATCACTCGCGATTATTTAACAACAACATGTCGGCTTTCGTGCCTTACAGTAGACAGGCGCGACGAGGATGCCTTTTTATGATCACCACCAAGATTCAACGCACCCGCCGCCGATGCCTGAGACACCGCCGCCGCACTAAGGTTGACGCGAAAAGTGATTGTGCCATCTGCCAAAGATGATGCATTAGCATTGCCTGCTAGATTAAAACCTATATTTAAAGCGCCAACTGCTGTTGTGACCGACGCACCACCACCTGATAGTGGAAATATTGCACCGAGGCTACCGCTTGCGCCGCTGGTTGACATTGATGCGCCGCTGATTGGGATCTCCATCGTTAGCGCTGCGCTTGCATCCGCACTTGCTGCGGCATTGCCTGATAATGACACCGCACCCGATGATGACAAAACGCCGCTTGCAGCTGCTTCACTTACCGCGCTGCCATTTAACCCTAAATTAATAGAGAGGCCGCCGGTTGCTATTGCAGCAGCTACCGCGTCACCCGCCAACGCGATACCTGATGATAGTGCCGCCGCCGCTATTGCCTCTGCTACCGCCGCACCATTAATGTTAATTGTTGCAGAGAGCGCGCCGTTTGCGTTTGTGATGCTAGCAGCGCTGCCGGTTATCGGCATACTTGTTGTGATTACGCCCGCCGCCGTTGCTAACGATACAGCCGCACCAGATAAGGGGACAGCTGTGCCACCCGCTAACGTCGATACGCTATCGACCGTACCAGCAAACGGCAGCCCCGCCGTATCTTGTGCGTAAGTGATTAAACCCAGGTAAACAGTGTCACCAGCTGCGCCCAGTGCGGGGCGGGGCGTAGGCGTTAAACCATCCCCACCAGGCAGCGTCCATCCGCCACCGCCCACGGCGCGATATGCAAAATCAACTGCACCATCGCTGTGTAGTCGCACACGCATATCACAATGCGTAACACCAGCGCCGATAGCATCAGTGCCTACGTCGTACATCGAACTACCACCATCGACTGTAGACTTAAGCTCTAATGTCGATTGTGCAAGAAAGCTTCGATGCCCGACAACCTGGAACATATAGTTTGGCAGGGAAAAACTGTCGTTATGTATCATAATGCCGCAAAAATTAAATGCGTCAGAGGCAAACACGTGATTGGCAGATGGATTTGATGTTGGGCCAATCCCTACGTCATTAAAAACATACTCATCAACACCTGCTAACGGAAATGTAACGCCTTGATAGTCGAATCTGCCAGTGCTGCCGTGAAACCATAGAGTAACATCTGAGGTGTTGTCTGTGATGTCGGCTCGATAAAATCCCGCATTTCGCTGCACGCCAGGCACTGCCGCCGCTTGATAGTTGAGCCATTTAGGATCTAGCGCGCCAGTACCATCAAATGGATCGTCGTAGCTGCTACCGCCACCGACTGATTGCAGGGATGTTTGCAGTCGGCGACCGCCAACGCCCTGCGCTGTTCTTAGATAGCGGGGCATTATGTGACCGTGACGATAAATGACGACACAATGTTAGCGTCAGCCTGGTTTTTAATGTGCAGCCAGTTATTGCCGACCGCAGCAGTTAATCCCGACAGAGTAAAAACCCCGCTTGCATTCGTTGTTAAAGTACCACTATCAGTCGCAGCGCCGCCCCATGTCTCAGTCATGAAAAAATCTAGCGTCTGCGATGCGATCGGATTATCTGCGCCATCCAGCAATGTGTCAGTTGCACTGTTACCAGTCGGCGCGCTGACCGGGTGAATAATAATGCCATTTAAGTACGCGAAATCGGCGACAGGCCCATTGTTGTCTAATGTAATAACTATTTGATCTGATCCATCTGGCGCTACGTTTGATAATGTAAACATCTGGCCTGTGACGTTGTTTGTACCAACACCACTGGCGACATTTAATATGACACCGTTCGCCGCAAAATGCATATCAACTTGACCGCCGTACGTAGTACAACAACCCATATCGATATCAACGTTGCCATGTGACGGCGGCAACTGAAGCACCCAGACAAATGGCGCTCCCTCAGCTGATACAGCCAGCGATTGCCCCTCTGCGTTTAGCTCTGCAATCGTCTGGTCAGCACCGACTGCCCGCCCAGTACCAGCCCACTGCGCGGTGCGATTGCCAGCAGCAATAGCACAAGACAGCGACACCCCCGTTGCGACGTTATTGATATCAACAAGATCTGCCACGTTCGTGCCGACAATAACAGCGTCAATATTGTTAGCAACTTCAGCGGCCACGGGCGCGCTCGAGTGGAAATTGACAATTACCTTTTCTGATATAGGCACTTAATAATCCTTGTTGCGTAGCGCTAGTTGTCTTCTTGGTATGTCAACGCGCCAGCCGCAAACGTGATATTAGTCGAAGGCGGCGCAATAGCTGCCGGTACGATTAACGCTGCATACTTGCGCATAGTGCCGCCCGTTGCTGCGTCCATTACAGCCCAGTGCGTGACGCTGCCCCAGTCTGCCGATGGATCGGGAAACGTAACCGGCGCAAGGTTTGACGTAGTCGCATTACCGGCAACAGGTGCCGCCCAGTTGGCATCATCAGGGTCTAACTGCGCACGCGCATAGCTGCCGCCTGCCACCTCAACACCTCCGCCAGCTTCGCCCGGCGCGCCTGTAAACAATGCAATGTATATAGGCCGCTTGAGTGTGCCGGTGTGATAACACTTAAAATTAACGTCGTTATCAGGCGTGATATCCCCAAGACCGACAGACCAAGCAGGCTCCGCCGATGCATTGGTTGTACCGCTGTTTTCTGCTTCAAGAATGTACGGGCCATAAACGTTAGTTGCATAATAACGAGCGCCCGCAGCGACAGCGGCAGAAACACCCGGATACGGTAAAATACCATGTGAGCGGAATGCCGCGCGGATGTGGTCATTCTCTTCTGTGTCTGTTTTTGCTGCCATGATGCCCCCGATACTGTAAATGGAATAAAGCCGCGACTTGCGCGGCTTTGTGGTTTTAACTACCCGACTTTATTATTTAGCGCGCTTCAGTGATTCCGCGTATTCAACCGCCGCCGTTGACGGGTCAATTTTCCCATCTTTCCTTAACTGCTCAACCTGATCAGAATCAACCAAGGCAAGCGAGTTGACCTTACCTAAAGCGCAATCAACCAGAACGCGCGCCTTTACCTTTTCGGCTTTACCGCTGCGCGCCACACTCTCATTAGTAGACAGCTCTTGCGGCTGAACAATCTTGCCATCAGCGACCAGCTGAGGGATATCTGCCTGATTAACCTCAACGGACGCACCTTTCTTACCAAGCGCAGAATCAACTGCTAATATCACTTTAACTTTCATCACCACTACCCCTTTTAAACGCGAAAAATATGACCGGGACAACGCCCGGCATACTGATTGTGAAATTAACTAGGTTGCGGGATTCTGGTAGTGCTTAACGGCACCACCAACATCGATTAGATTGCCACCTGAACGCATCCACGCGAGAAAACCAACCTGACCAAGCTTCGCATATGCAGAATCATTAAATCGAAACAACAGTATTGCCATTACATCGCGGATTTTGTAATGCTTAAAATCACCGAACAAAATAGACCGAGCATTTGCAGCCATTGGCGCTACATCCTGATTGATACGATAAGGCTTACCATTAATCAAATCCGGCGCAGCAACGTCATGCCCCGCTAACCAAAGCGGGCGGCCGGTTGTATCTTTAAGCTTTTTAAGCTCGCGTAGGGTCGTATCATGAAACATGTAACCGCACCCAGGCGCAGAACGATAGGAAGGGTCAACGCTATGCTCAAGATCCACAAGGTCATCAAAAATCACGCTTGCCGTTTGCCCAGTCAAACCAACCTTACCGGCTAGCGACGCAGTCACTACGCCGTTTGGCTGAGCAACACCAGTGCCGACCGTGTACATTCTGTTCGTAATGCGCCCCAAACGCTGCTCAATACGTCCACGCACAAACGCCTCAATATCAAAGGCGCTATCCTGAATAAGCTCAAAGGGAACGGTGATGACCTTGGAGCTGAATTTATGCGTGTCTAGCGAGAGCGTGCCAAAGTTAGGATCTTCATCAGTAGCGGTCTGATTTTCTGCAATAATCTCACCCTCCTCAGCCGTTCCATCAGTAGTAGGGTAAGGCATAGCAGCACCACCCTCTGTTCTAAACACTTCCCCAGCTTCACGCATACCGCCATACGCTGCCATCGCTTCTGACATAGTGCGCGCCATTTCAGTTGGTACAGTAAACCTACCTTCAGCGCCCGTGCCCGTTGACATTACGTTGCGAATCTCAAGGAAACGGCTCTGCTGTATGCGCGCCTGCTCTTCATTCAAACCCGCAACACCATTACGCACCCACGCGGCGAGCATATTGCTAACTTCGCGCTGAACTTCAGCGGCGTAATCAACTGAGATTCCACGCTTCTCAGAAATAGCGCGGATTTCATTAGCGCTCTTTGCGGCAACATCGAGCGACTTTTGATGGCGCTCAATATTGCCGTCTATGTCCTCAATCTCAGCCACTAACTGATCGTAACTACTTTGATTTTCCGCCGTCCACGCCTTCGCCTTCGCCGTCGCGCCGTCCTCAACCTCAACAAGCGCTTTTAATTTAAGGCCAGCGGCCGCGCGCTTTTCCCGCAGAGCTTGTATGCTCATAGTCTTTTTCCTCTTCGTTGGGTACAAAAAAACCCGCTCACGGCGGGCAAGTTTCAGCTTGCGGGAAACCGCTAGCCAATCACGTTTAACATGTGCATGCGGCGGACTAGCGCTGCACGATCATGTTCAATTTCTTCTTTCTCAGGCGGCTCTGTAAGCGCTTTCGGTGCGTTTACATAGGCCGACAGGTTCCATTTGTCTTGTGGCGAATCATCCGCATCCACATCATCACCAAATAAGCGATCAGCAAAACCATGCTCCACCGCCTCCGCTGCCGTAAACCACGTCTCCTCATCCATCCAGGACGCGAGCTGCTCCCTCGGTAGTGACGTTTTAGCTTCATAGTCATCCACTATGGTACCGTCTACTTTTTCGAGAAAACCCGCGAGCTTCGCGAAGTCGTGACGATTACCAAGGCCAAGCGTCCACCCGTTGTGGATCATAAAGAAACTACCGTTACCAATTTCTAACTCATCACACGAAGTCGCTATATACGTGGATGCCGACGCCGCTAACCCGTCTATATAACCAATTACTTTTGACGTGTGCATTTTTACAGCCAAGGCAATCGCGCGCGCATCAAACACATCGCCACCGGGTGATTTTATTCTCAACTTAATCACCGGCGCTGTAATCGCCGTAAAGTCCCGCACGAATTGCTCAGGGTCAATACCGAAATATTCACCGATAGCCCCATAAAGATACACCGTGGCTTCTTCGCCAGATTCGGATGCCTGGATTCTGTAATCGCTCTTTATTTGCTTGTTATCAAGCGCTAGTTGTAGCAGTCTATTTTTCATTCGCCCCACCCGAAATAATTACTTCGTCACCGTTTTTAACCGGCGGTAAATTTTGACGCCGCCGCACCTCATTGAGAGCCATCCAGCCTTGCGCACCAGGGCCACCAAGCGCCGCCTTGTAATATTCTGCTTGCGCTTTAGAGTCACCACGAAGCAAACCATCCACATTGAACTCAGCAAATGATTTACCGCGACCAAAGAGCTTGCGGTTTACCTCTTGTTCAGCGCGCGTTAAATATGAGCGAAGGGTAAAGCGCATAAAACCGATAGTCATCTGCTCGATGCCCGTGCCCCACGCGGTTGTTTTTTCAGTCGCCGAAAGCATATCCGGCGGCACGCCGTACACGCGCCCAATGTCAACCACCTGAAACTGCCGTGTTGCGATTAGCTGCGCATCCTCTGCCGACATCGTTAGTTGCTTGATATCCATACCACCCGCAAGAATCGCGGGAAGATGATGTTTACCGGCACCCTGATGCTTTTCATACCACGTCTCACGCAGCAAGTTTTTTTGTTTGTCGTCCGGCGTATTCGGCGTGGTGATTGCAAAATCAGGCTTTGCGCCATTACTGAAGAATTCAGCGCTGTACTGATCCGCAGCAAGCGCGATACCAACGGCCTGTTTTGCGGCGTACTTGATTGGCGACATACTATAGAGGCCATTAAAACCAAGCCCCGGCACATGCAACATGTCATCCTGGTCAAGCGCATACGCTTCGCCCTCATCAGGATAAATGATATAGACCACTCGACCTTCATGCCGCAACGGCTGCACTTGGTGAGGGTGATGAGGCTCAAGGGCTAGCGCATCACCACGATATGACCGCTTGATTTCAGCGAAACCATCACCCGGCAATAGCACGGATGAAATAACAAACTCCCACAACGCCGCCGCCGTCCAGCCGTCGCTCGCCTGATTATTTAATAACCAGGCAATATCATGATCCTCAACACGCTCACGATGACCTGATTTTTTTTCAAACACATGCACAGGCAAGCCAGCAATTGCACCGGCAATAATACGCACGCAGGCATATACCGCCGATACACACATTGCCGTTTGTTCATTAACGACCGGCCCGGCGCTACTAGGCGCGCCACTGAAGGCGGAAAATACATCAGTGCCGCGCACGATTTCCGGCATTGGCGTCGAATTGCTAATACTAGCAACTTTAGCGGTCAGCTCTGCTACTTGCGTTTCTAACGCTGCAACCTGCTTTTTTCGTTTCCCAAGAAACATCATTACAATATCACTAGCTCAGGTTCAGGTTCAGGTTCACTAGCGGGCATTGCTGCACCCGCCGCCATTATTAACGCCACTGAAGGATCAATTTTTTGTTTGCTTTTATCTTTTGCCGGTTTAATGTTACCCGCCGGATCTTGTTGAGCAACCACGTTGCTCATTGACCAGTTCAGCACCGGATCATTCGGGTGCACTATTTGATTGGTTAAGTAGCGCCGCTCCATTTCCTTCATCGGTGCGTTCATCGATACATAACCCTGACCAAAGCCAACCATGTTTATGTTTTCTTCTAACAGATCGTTAACGAGCTGCGAGCTATTCCAGCGATCAAAGTTAATTTGCTGTATCTCGATCTTTTCGTGTAACTCTAAAATATCAGCCTTAATGTAGTTGTAATCACACACGGAGCCAGGCGTTAACGTTAACCAACCCTCGCGCTCCCACACCTTGTACGGCACAGGGCTTTTTCTAATATTTTCATTTACCGTGTCTTCAGGTAAATAATGCTTTGACCACGTTATCCAGCGGCCACCAGGGATAACCGCAATCAATCCTAGACTCGCAATATCCTCAGTGTTCGCAAGATCTAATCCACCATACACATCCGCGCCAAACTTACGCGCCCACTTTATAAAACCGTCAAGGGTGTATTTTTTACCGGCTGCTTTCCACTTAGGCACGTTGCACCAAAGCGATTCGCCAGCCACCCACACATTCATATTCTTGGTTAAGAAATTAACCAGGGCGCGAGGCATCGCCTTTGCTTTACGCGCCTGCGAACGTAAATACTCAAGCCCAACCGACACACCTAAATTCGGGTTAGCCTTTATCCAGTTCTTTTCGTCAAAATGATCATCATCATCATCGATGGTATAGATTGCGGCAAAAAAACTATCATCTTCAAGCCCGCCGTTTAGTACCTTGATTGCGTAATCACGCACCTCATAACAGATACCCGCGAAATTAAAGCCCGCTGTGGTAATCGCCCATAACAACGGCTGAGAACGCGAACCTAACGCAGACTCTAAAACGTCCCAAACCTCAGAGGTTTTATGTGCGTGCAACTCATCAACCAGCGCCGCGTGCGGGTTAAGGCCATCAAGCCCATCACCGTCAGCAGAGAGCGGCACAAATTCACCATCCGCTTTTGGATATAAAATTTTATGTGTCTGAACATCTAAACGCCGTTTAAGTGGCGCTGATTGTCTAGCCATTCGCCGCGCTTCGTTAAACATGATCTTCGCTTGATCACGCTTGGTAGCAGCGCTGTAAACTTCCGGCCCACCTTCGCCATCCTTGCATAGCGCTTTAAGCGCCACACCCGCTAGCTTTGTTGTCTTACCGTTTTTTCTAGCGATTTCCTCATAAATTGTTTTATAGCGACGATAGCCAGTTGCCTCATGCACCCAACCAAATACGCGCGAGATAATCCAGCACTGCCACGGCTCAAGCACTATCGGCTGGCCACGCCAATCACCCTTTGAATGCCGAAGATACGCAAACATTGCCAGGGCGCGCCCAGCCTCTTCATCGTCAAAGATCAAGCCGCGCTTATGCGCTTCTTTTAAATCTTCCTGGTCACGCTCAACAGCGAGCCGGACTAGCTTACCGACAACCTGTTTACCGCTTAACACATCAGCAGCGTATTGACTGGCCTTTGCTAGACCCTCAGCAGCGGCGACCGCTGTATTGACACGCATCAGAACTCATCAAAACCATCATCAAACAAGCCACGCTGACCATCATCCTTCAGGACGCGCTCACTATAGGGCGTCAAACCAAAATCACCATTCAACGACCGCCACTTGCGCCAGTCGTCATTTAACTGCGCGACTTCAGGCCGTGCTTTGTGCTGCTTGCCATTTCGGCCCTCAGTTACATAAAACCAATCTTCTTTATCAAGCGTTTTTCGAGCCTCTTTCAACCGGACGCAAACAACGCAATATTGCGCAAGCGCATCAACATAATGGGCGCGCAACCTACCAACCATAACCAAGACCGGCGCGAGACGATCCCACACCGCTACCTCTTCAGGACTCAAATCATCAGGGCGTAACGCTTCAGCCTTCGCGATATGCGCCGCCTGAGGTTCTTCACTCAAGGGTAACGCTGATACGTTTGTTAAGTCCGACTTAGGCCCAGGCTTTGACATTGCATATAACTCGCTATTAGCGCAGCTTTGTTTCGCGCCGAAAATCACCGCCCTCTCGATCCACAAGGGCGTTTCTAAATGGGTTTTTTCTTTTCAATCTAACTGCCGCGTAAATGTGACTAACCCTTTCGTTCGAGAGTCGGACGGATTGAAGATTTGGGTACCCCTCCCCTTGCGCACCCATTCAGTGCAAGAGAGGGGTGCCTGTGAATTCCGCACCATATCAGTGCGTATCTCGGCGGCCTGACAAGCCCACCCGTGCGCCGATACGGTTATGACAGGGAGTACACAAGCTCCGCAGATTCTCAGGGTCAAGCCCTAGATCCGGGCGCTCCTTGAACGGAATGACATGATCAACCAGCACCGCTGGCGTCAACACCTCGAAGCCCTCGCACTCACCCTCGCACAACGGATGCTCTGCAAGATACGCATTGCGTGTCCGCCGCCATACTGCCGTGCCATAGAATTTATCTGATACATCACGCCGACGATTATAGGCACGATCAACAACCAGCTTACGCCCAGCCTGTGCCGTGTCTCGCTCACCCTTGCAACGTTCGCAAAGATTACCCTTATCAGCTAACCCTTTACATCGCGGACGAACACACGCAGTCGGCGCACGGCGTGCCATGCTATCCGCCTCTGAAGTAGTAAACACCAGTAGCAACAACAGCGGAAAACAACATCCACGATACGCGCTCACCATAGCCGATCTTTACCTTACCAACCGCAAGCGCCTGGTTAATTAAAATAATGTCCGCTTGAGCCTTAACATGAAGTTTCTCATGACGCGCCAACGTCTCTGTATGACTATCGTGACGCACACCATGAGCGGTTAACGTCGTCAGAACATGATCGTTTAACTGACCGAGCTTCGCGTCTATAGCTTTAAGCCGCTCTGTCGTTGCTGTATCAGCCATAATTATCCCAATAAAAAAGCCCACACCTCGTGAGAGATGCAGGCTTTATGTTTCCCTAGAAACAACAAAGCCCAACCGATATGGTTAGGCTTTGTGCGCAGTTGTTAGACCGTAACGCATTTTTACAATATCGCGGGTACCCTTGTCAACATCTTTTTTTCAATGTCGAGCACTTTACACAAACCTCTATGCCGCGTCTTCGACAACTCAACCGCTACAATCACCACACCTTCACGCTTATAACCCTTAAACGTTTTCTCTGACACCTTCATCTCATTACTGGCAGGCTTCACCTCCAACCCTTTCTCATAAGCGTATACCAGCGCCATGTACTGCCTTGTCCATTCATCCTTCTCACGCAGCCAATCCATAATTGCAGCAACCCGCTCCGCATACGGATCACGACAAGCAACAGGTGCGGCTCTCACACTGGACGCACCCGACGAATGATAGATACCCGACACCAGCGAACCACCCGGCGGCCGACTCGACACCTGGTCAAGCCAAACACCCCACCAACGCAACAACGTCTTTGCATACTGCTCATCATTCATCATCAACAAATCACGCTGCTTCAACATCCGACAACCTCCCTTCACTGTAATGCTTTACACAAAAGCTAACCGCCGCTTCACGCGCCGCTGCTGCCTCATTCTCATAGTCACGCCCTAAAAACGAACCAAGGCACTCACTCACATACTTATGCTTAAAACCAAAGGACGGCGGCACGCGCTCACCTAGCGCATACCTCACCTTGTAATCACCAGGCACCGCTTTAGTCTCAGGCCCAAACACAACGAACGCCCAACCACCCACAACGCAGCACGCACAAATCGAATAACCTTCATCGGACGCAGAAACATACTTACCAACGCGATTAAAGATCATGTGACACCTGTGACACCCTGTGACACGCCTCTATATGGGCCGTCTCAGCCCTAACCGATTGATCTATATATTCATATAGCCTTGTGACATATGTGACATATAAAAAAACGCACACCCGCGCGCGCGCACGTGCATGCCTACCTACGGGATCGGGTGTCACAGGTGTCACAGTGTCACAATGCAGCTGTGACGCGGCCTGAGCGTGTGACACCACACCGCATAGGCGTGGCACAGGTGTCACAAAACCTGCGCGTTTATTACAAATCAAGTGGCACCGCCTGATATTCACCCGCTTCAGCCATTGGATTGATCCACACGCGCTGCTGTCGCTTCTCGCCATTCACATCCACACGCTTTCGCTCAGCTCGCCAACCGAGCGCGCGCATCAAAGTAGCCACGCGGTTAGCATGCATTGGCTGCTGGCTATGCGTCGCCACCTCTAGCCCCTCAGTCAATAAAGCATCCATAGTTATCCAGGGCGCACTAATCCCCTTCAAATATTTAATCAACTTATCTTCCCAGGGATCACGCTGAAGGCGCGAATCCTGAATATCCACAATCACCTCGCACACCGCCGCATCTTCTTCAAGCTCAGGATTCAGCCACCACCGTTCGCCAGCCTTAAACAACGTCAACGCCTCAGCCCACAACTGATCACGATATTTCAATACCCAGGCACGATTAACAGACTCACAATAAACCGGCCAAAACCGCCGATTACCCGAATAATCCCGGAAATAGAAATCCTGATTAGTGGAACCAAAGAACACCACTTGCCGTGGATGATCAGTCGCCACTCGCCCATAACTAGGACGGAAACGATCAATACGCTGAGAAAAGAAATGCTTTAATGTTGTCGATTCGCTTTTGTTAAACGAATCAAGCTCCGCTAGCTCGAAACCCCATTTACCCTGGATAACCTGATAAGCATCTTTGTCACCAATCGGCAGCGGGGCATCAGTGAAGAACTCACCAAACAACGCTTCAATTGCCGTCGATTTACCCTTGCCCTGCTTACCCTCAAGGATCATCACCGTATCCATCTTGCAACCCGGTCGCATCACTCGCGCCACTGCGCCAATCAACATACGCTTACCCACCGCCTCCAGATAACTCGTATCATCCGTGGAATTAAACGCACACTCCAGCCACGTCGAAAGGCGCGGCACACCATCCCACTTCAAACCACTCAGATAATCACGCACCGGATGAAATGCCCGTTTACGCGCAACCACGCTCACAGCGTCGGCCACATCAGTATGATTGGGCGTAAAACCGTACTCATAAGAAAGCCACACCCGCAACGCCGCCGCATCAGCATCACACCACTCATCACCATCGCCACCGGTTGGCGCAGCCTTTCGTTTCAAAATTCGGTAACTGAACAAGCAATAAGCCAACACACCACGCCAGCCGGGATCATTCGCTAATACCAGCTCAACGTTACGCACAGAGCCTTTACGGAAGCCCTTCTCAGTTTCCTCAAACTTTTCTTCCCACAAATCGTCATGCTCGTCACTATCATCAGCAGGCACGTCACGCTCATCAGGCAGCGGCGGTAAATCATCCGCCTCACTGGATGGCAAATACTGCTTCTCCCCCTTTAAAGGCTCCGCCACTTGATGGTTTTTTGTTTGGTCACTTCGTTCAATATTGCGCCTATCAAAATCAATAGCAGCCAGATCATCAAGAACCAATCTACCAAGCTTCGCAATACCATCACGCTTAATCTGATCATTAAAATCAGTCGGCAGACCACTCATAACGCCGCCTCTTTAAGCGGATCAAAACGAGGCACTAACACATCACCATCAACCGCCGCAGCGGCTATCAGCGCCTTAGTCACGCCAACGTTATAGTGCTTGTCTTTATCAGAAAAACGCGGGTCATCATTCGCAGCCACCTCAACCGCAACATCAGGCCGAACACGGGCCAACCGATCAATTTGCACTTGCAATGCTGGCGTTATATCGCGCCGCTTAATCAGCGCCACCGGATACCCTTTATGCACGTCATGATCTGCAAAAATAATAATTCGCGCCTCAGGATAGCGCGCGCGAAAAGCTTCGCTAACAGGCAGAATATTACCGGCATCAAATGCAACGGCCATAGGAAACGCCTTAGCAGCAGCAGTAAAACCAGCTTCAGCGGTTGCGTAACCTTCAGCAACACCAACAGCAGAAAGAGCTTGCCCTTTATCGGGCAAGCGACCTATTAAATGAAACCGGCCTCGCTTCGCTCCGCCGCTTAAAAATAACTTACCACCATCTTTATTAATAAATTGCAGCGTCCAAAGCTTGCCGTCTATATCACGCGCCGGTACAACAATAGACCCGCGCGAAAATCTCAGCCCGTAAGCCTTCACCCCTTTACTTTGCAGATAAGGAGAACGCCCCTCATCAGGAAGCCCCGCCCATATTTTATCAGCACGCGCCGCCGTTTCTTCATGCTGCAATGCCTTCGCTACTTTCCCAGCCTCAACGGCCTCTCGACTACGCTTGCGGGCCTCCCTCATGTCCTCCGCCGAAACGCCCTTTATACCCTCAAGCGTTAACCGCTCTTCCCTGCCTAGCTTCCAGTTGCAAAGCATGCCCACAATAACGCGCACACCTGAACCAAGCAGAAACTCACTTAAACAATATGCGCCCGATAAATCACTAGGCTTACCGCCATCAAGCGGCACACGATACCAGGTACCATCAATCTCGAATATTTCAACTAACAATCCAATGCTCTCAGCTAGCACAAACACATCATCAAGCGTTCGTGGTTCACCCTCTATTAACGCACCCATTATTCCCTCGCCCCTTTATAATTATTATTGCTTTCCTACAGGATCACACGCCGCTTCATGCTCATCTCTGCTACACGCACGCGCGTTACGCGCAATCGTTGACGCCTCAGCGGCGCGAGAAAAACTACCGGTGCCACCCGCTAAAACACCCAGCACCAAAACAACAAACAAAAACAAAACTGCATATTCCATGTTGCACCTCGCTAGTGATAATCAGCACACCCCATGCAATACATTGCACGGTGGTAAACATACTCAGACCCTTTAAAAATAGCCCCTTCGCAACAGGCGCACACCGCACCATTGCGCCTCATGGTGAAAAATACCGCCTCAACCGGCTCAATTTCTTCTTCGCCGATAGCCGTTAAAATCAACACCTTTCTAGGGCGTGAAATATCCGCCGCATACGTTCTGGTTGTACGCGCCCGCTGCTGTTGAGATAGCTGCTGTGAATTACTCATTGCCTCGCTCCTTATCTTTCACCATGTTTTCACGCACCTGTTTTAATGCGGCCTTATGAACCTCAATTGAACTTAAAAGCGCCTCTTCGGTTTGCTTACCATTCAAGCGTCCATCATCATTAATGTCAGATACGAGGTGCGCGTTAGCCGTAGAAAACGCCTGCAAAATTTCGGCATATAAGAATTCAGCGCTGCCCGCCACATCAAGCACCATGTGCATCAAGCCCGCGTTGCGCAGTAGCGCCTTGCGTAACCCAACACCAAGGCCGGGCTTTAATACTTCCAGCGCGGCAATGAGCGGCAATCGGTAACAGATAGGAAAAGCAACACCGCCAGCAATCGCGCGGTAGAGCTTGTTATAGTTTCTAGCGTTCTTTTTGCGCATCTCATCTACCGAGTCATGCCGATGCACCAGGTGAAACTCAGGCACATCATCACCCGGCGGAATCATCATTAGGTACACCGGCACAAACGCATCACGCAGCTCCATCCAGTCCACCGGCTCATCTTTACTGTCCACCAAAGCCATCACATAGTTACGGATAACCCAATGTTCAGGCTCTAGCTGTAAAACGCTCGACATCGCTATTTAAGCTCCATTTGCTATATTTCTTTTATGATCACAAACAAACACACAAATCGAACCACTCACCCAGCAAGGAGAGGGAGCCACCCAGAGGGACTGAGCAACCACCGGGTGAGCGGTTCGATTGATGGGCTTCATCGGAAAACCACGAATAAAAAAGCACTCGCACACCAGGAAGGAGAGGAACCCGGTATACGAGCGCAAAAGAAATTAAGCCGCATCTTTTTTATCTCGCAGATCACCACGAGAATTGCAGGCTTTCGATTTCAACAAACACAAAACCTGTTGAGTCCTGCCCGCTCTAACAGCAGCACCAAGGACTCGATCAGATATCCTTTCCGGAAGCGGATTCGGCCACTGCGATACAGCAGCCTTTGTTACGCCTACAGCGCTCTCAAGCTTATGGCGCTCACCATCGAACAACCCAATCGCTTCTTTTTTTGTCATCATGCTTAAAGTAAAGCACGCTAAACCAGATAAATCAAGCACACTTAACCATAAGTTAAGTATAGTTAACGCTATGAAGACAACAGGCGAAATAATAAGGGAGCTAAGAAAATCCGCAGGGCTGTCCCAGCTGCAACTATCAAACAAAACCGGAATTACCAAGTCCGCTATATCGCAAATTGAAACAGGCGAAACTAAATCACTAAAAGGCAGCACACTTACCAAAATCGCCAGCGCACTTGGAGTGACGCCTGAAGAAATTCAGTACGGGAAAAAACGTAAACAGATCGGCGTAAGCGAACCTTCAGCATCATACGAAAAATACAAGAACATCACAGACGCGCTCGATTTGCTACCAACTGCCGCCGTCGCAAACCTTGAGGAGATGATTGCTTTCATGGCTATTTCTCACGCAAAACAGGCCGCTACCACCACCGAAGATGACCAACCGGATATGAAGAAAATAGAAGAAATCATAAAATCCGGCGTGCTAGATAAATATATTCAAGCCAAACCCGCCGTAACCTCACGCAAAAAACGCACCTCGTAAAAGTCAAGGGCATACATCACACGTCCCCGGTTAATTTGTTCACAGACTACGCCCCACCGAGCGTCATAGTCTAACCATCCTTTCTCGCTAAGCGCCGCCATTACGCGGCGCACAGCGTCCCGTCCTGATCCGGTCTTTTCAGAAAGAAAACAATATATTGAACCACAATCAGGAGGCTGGCATGGGCGCGATAGCACCGCTTGCCCCGCAAACAACACTAACGGAATTTGAACGTCAACAAATCGGAATTGAGACAAACACGCGGGGCATTACATTAGACATTATCTGCATGCACGTAGAGCTAGAGAGGCAAAAATACCTTAACCCTTTAAATAATCAACAAGAAAAGACAGCTATAACCAGCATGCTAAAAACAACAAGAATGCGTTGTAATGGCATCAATACTCATAGTCGATAAAGAAGGAGGCGGGACTCTAAAAATTAGGCAATAAAAAACCCGCCATTGGCGGGTTATGGCGCATATTGTAAGTGGCGCTTATGCCGCCTTCTGATATTCCTTTTTCTCTTTGATGGAAGAAACGATAAAATGGAGGCATGCTTCAACCTCATCTAACAGGCCATGCGCACGCGCAATTAATATCTCTTTCTCTTTGTCAGTCATTCTCTTCATCTCTATCTCTCCTTCTACTAAGGAACCTTTGTATGTAACTCTAATTGCTTAACCAAACTATCTAAATCGTCGCCTTCGCCTTTAGCGACAATATCAGCGATTCTTTCCATTATCAGACAGCACTGAAAGGCATTAATTGCCATGTTCTCGTCATCATAATTATCACCAGCAAGATCCTTAACAATCGTAGCTAGTGTGCGCATGTTTTTGGCGATCACTTCAACGCTTGGGTCAAAGTCTTTCAATGCATCTATCGTTAAATGAGATGCATTTCTTAAAAAGAAGTTCGCTACCTCAATTATCCGATAATATAACCCTGATAATTCCATTCAAAATGCCCCCGCAAAAATAGTGGTGCATTCTATATCATATATATCGGCACCACAACCAAAAGGCTGAGGGCTTAAGCTTATTGTAACATATTGATATTAATAGCTATTCATATTTCATAAATACCCGAGAGGTATTATATAAGTCATAATAGGCTGTAACAGGGGTTAATAGCAAGAAATATAGCGTAATGACACTACCCCCCATGAGGGGCTGCCCACCAAAAGGACGCACCATTGTCGAAGCCGTCAATATTATGAGTCACAGCTAACGGTAACTAGCTCTTTATCACCACAGCCGTCCCGCTAGCAACCACAAACAACATTGAAGCTCCCTTTCCTGATATCTCACTATAATCCAGGCGAACGCCGACTACCGCATTAGCACCAACCGCCTTTGCTTCCTTTTTCAACTCATTAAGCACCATCGTTCGGGCATCTCGCAGCACATTTTGTGTTGCCGCACTCCGGCCACCAAATATATCCCGAACACTAGCGAAAAAATCACGAAAGATATTCATCCCAAACACACACTCAGCTGTCACCACATCCAGCCGCTCATCAATCACCAAATCAGGCGAGTAAGTTTCCGTCGTCAACATCACCCCACCAACAGCCTGATCACGCAGGAGCTGCGTCCGCCGCAGCTCAACTGTCTCTTCCTCAGTTAGACTGCCCTCGCACTTAAAGCACAACCCGGTATTTTCTTCAGCCTTCGTTAGATCAAGACCACACTTTTTACATCCCACTAGAGAACTCCCTATATACGAAAAAACAAATATTCAAACCTAAAATTACCACATAACAAGTTAAGTAGGCTTGACCCTAAAAGGTTAAGTGTGCTTTACTTCACCCATCGCGCATCAGCAGAGGGTGAAAACATGACCACATCAGCAGCACAGGCAGACTTAGGCGGGCAAGCAAAGACAACCGGGAACCCGGATTTTCTAGCGGCATGGAAACGCGGCGCTGCATTAGCGGGGCCGTCGCTATTTCATGCGGGCGGCGTTGGCTTCCTGGTACGCGCCACCCACCACCGCCAACTCAGCCCCGATATGCCGCTTATCCGCAAAGCCATCGCAAACCGCCCAACGCAAGCCGCAACATTTTTAGCGGTCATGGTCAGCATGTACAACGAGACCGAAGGCAACAAGCTCATGATCAAAAGCGGCACCACACTAGGCAAACTGCCATCCGTGCTAAGTGCCGACCAGATGGCCGTTACCACCGCCCTACTAACCCACCACAAAGGATGGTAGCCATGTTAATTGAAAAGATAAGCAGAAAACTACCAGATATCGCGAAAGAGGTTGACCGGCTCATTGATGAAGCCGCAGGCGAAAAAGTTGCTTTCACGCTGATGATCTTCACCGAAGGCCGCGCCCAATACATCAGCTCATGCGATAGAGCAGACAGCACCAGAGAAATTCGACGCATGCTCGATTACTGGGAAAGCGGCGCACCAGACATAGAAGCGCACAAGGTTAATTAGCATGCAGCCCGACCAATCGCGCCAATACACCACTCCACGGCCAGGTATAGGGCAGTGGTACGTAGACGGGAACGGCACGCGAGCAGAGGTACGCGCCACCAGTCAAGACCACGTGGTATGCGATCAAGAGCGCGTATTCAGCAGAGAAAATTTTAACCGCCGCTTTCGGCCTGAAAACTAAAACCAGAGAGGGAGCCAACAATGCCAACACAAAACAGCACCACCCAGATTATTCAAAACGACAACCGCGCCGCCGCAGTGGCTTCCAACATCACCCAAATGACCAAGCGAAAACGCCAGCTAGCGCGGCTAGCACTATGCAAAATCGACCTCGCCGATTACGTGATTAAAAACGCACCCGCAAAAACGCCCGTCACTACCGTCAACGAAGCCATTTTTGCCAGCTGGCAGCTACTAGGGCGCGGCAGTGATTATCAGGCCGCCGTGAGCACTGCCATGGAATACATCGAAAACGCAAACAAGCAGGCCGCATCATGAGCAAGACCACCACAATCAAAGCGGGCGTTGTTGCGCATCTGCCGTTAGACCTAGTAACACCAGATCCAGCGCAACCACGAAAAGATTTTGATCTTGTCGCACTCTCCAGCCTGGCAACAGACATCAAAGGGCGTGGCGTACAGCAACCGATTACCATTCGTGAAAACGCCACGATACCCGGCACCTATTATATTGTGTACGGCGAACGTAGACACCGCGCAAGCCGCATGGCCAATAAAGAGACCGTGCCCTGCCTGCTTTACGATGGCGAAGCCACCGACGAAATCACACGCCTGGTTGACCAGGTAAAAGAAAACTGCCTACGCCAGGACTTGAACCCGATGGAGTGGTCGAACTTCTTCAAAGAGCTGCACAAAACGCACAAGCTCAAATACACCGAAATTGAAAAACTACTAGCCACGCAGGGCATTAATGATATGGGCCGCTCGTACATCAGCAACATATCACGCTTGTCAGAGCTGCCAGCATGGGCGCAAGACCTTATCCGAAACAACAAGCTAACCGGCTCACACGGCAAATACATACTACCCGCCCTCTACAGCCCCACCGTAATGGATAAGCTAGAAACCCTGCTTACGGGTGATGATCCATGGCAACCCAATACCCGCGAGCTACAAGATGAAATCTACGATCTTTTCAGTCGCTTCCATCAAGATTTAACCAAAGAGTGGATGGTGCCCTTCAACTACCAGACGGAATGCGTTAAAAAAGTCGGCTGCCAAAAAATGCGCAAGGTCACTGGCACACACAACCGAAGCGGCACTTTCTGCCTTGACAACGACTGCTTTAAAACCAAAAAGACCAAGGCAGAGGCAGCACAAAATAAAAACAATAAAGCTGCGCAGAGAGAACAAAAAGAGAGAGAGGCAAAGCCAGCGCCGATCATAGAAACCGATGAACAGGGTCGCGTTGATCTTGCAGCGAAAGAACTTTACCGCCATCGAGACTGGCTACCGCTAGAAAACGCCAGCTTCAACCCAGCCAAATGCAACGGTTGCGCCCACAATCTGCCCGCTTACGACTCAACCGAAAACGAGACCATTCAAGGCTGTTTTAATACCGCGTGCTTTGACATTAAAAACACCGCCGCGCGCACCGACACCGATTTAGTCATCAGCTTTGCAAAGCAACATATAACCAACGCTCTATCAGCCGACCCCGATGACAGTATTAATTTTTTATTGTGGGTTATCGCACGCTCACCTAACGGCGTTTCTCGAGAAACACTAGATACCGATTATTGCGATCACGACCAATACTGGAGCGACGAAGAAGAAACAACCCTTTTCGACAAGCTGCAAAAACTTGACCTGACAACAGCAGACAAATTTCTGGGCAGCCACATGGTGGGCGACTTACTGCCTCAGCTAGTCGAAATCCACGTAGCGAAAACCCACAACAAAGCATTGGCGCGCCTAATCAAGTCACGCCGCATCACCATCGCCGATTATCGAGTCAACGATGAATACCGCAAACAACACGCGCCCGAATATGCTAGTGAAGAACTAGACGCCATCAGCAGCGAGATAAAAGGAGTGCCGCCCGGCATCCGTTGGGCGTGGGAAAAACTCACAACGGAGAACACCCAATGACAGCGAGGCGAAAACCATCAAAGCCCATCACTGTTGATGAGGCAGGCATTAAAGCGGATCTTTGCCCGATTGATAAAGCCAGCTGGGCACCGTCAATCCGCATCGCATCGCACCGCTTCGCCTACCGCATTCAGTATAAAGGCGTCACAACAGTTGGCAGCAACGCAACAGAGAAAGACGCGAAAAAGTTTCTCAAGAAACTCATTCACCGCGCACGGCAACTCGTGCAATTCGGTGAAGTCAAAGTTAGATTTCGCGATTTCACATTAGCAGGCAGCAACCCACGCAAAGATGAGGCAATTTAAAGTGAACGACCAAACATTAATGACCTTTGATAACAGCGTGAAAGTCGAATGGCTAAATGACGACGAAAGAAAAATGCGGCTAATAGAAAGCCTAAGCTATACAGACTCAACCGGCACAACATGGCGCGCACAAGCTGGCGACATCGTTGACGGTGCAAGTATTCCACGATTCTTTTGGCGCTTCATCGGCTCGCCTTTCGTTGGAAAATACAGACGCCCCTCTGTCATCCATGATGTTTACTGCGCATCAAAAACACTACCGCATAGAGCCGTTCATAAAATGTTTTACGAGGCGATGATTGCCGATGACGTGCCAAAACTTAAGGCAAAGGCAATGTATTACGCCGTGCGCGCGGGCGGCCCCAGGTGGTAGCGGCTCACACCACACAACCAACGCAACACCAACAGACCACTAAAGGGAGATCATCATGCTAGCCACTATCATCAGAAACACACTCGCACGCATTCAGCGCCTCAAAGAGACGAAAGAAGCGTGCGACAAGATCAGAACAACAATCACCCTCGCACCAGGCGCAAAACCGCCGATAGCGCGTTATGCGTATAGCTGCTCGCACAACCTGCTAGCGCGCGACTATAACGAGAAAAAACTGTTCTGGATGCCGCGCATTAAGCTCATACAGGTAGACCAATCAGCCATCACCACAACCGCGCACGCAACCGCCTAACCCACATCATGGCCGCCGGACTCCTTAATCAAAAAGACCTCGAAGAGTGGACAGGCTACCAGCGCCCCGCCGATATCGAGAAATTTTTGACTAGAAAGAAAATCCCTTTCGACTACGGAAAAGGCGGCACGATCTGCACCACGCAAGCAGCGGTTGACCGTGGCATCTTAGGCGAAAAGCAAGAAAAGAAAACAATCGCGTTTTAGAGGAAAAAATGGAAATAGACGCTATCTATATAGCGTTATGGAATTTTCATTACTAAATTACCTGCTTGATCAAAAAATTGATCCCGCGCTAGCCGGTAAAATTGACAAAGCGTGCGCCTTTCACTATCAGCCCCACAAAGGCAGAGAATATACAGACGAAGGAAAAGCGGTAGCTCAGATTTTCGAAAAAGGAAGCGCGGACTTAGAGGAGTTAACGCAAGTAATTGACATATTCCCCGGCCTGATAATTGAGCCTGCAACAGTGAGAAAACAGGTGCACGAAGAAGGCCCGATGAGTCTTGAAGGATTCATATCCAATCTTAGACTAGATTGATAACGCCGGAGTTAATGACCATGCATGAAAGAAGAGCAGGAAAAAGCCACGCGGCACACCTAATAAAAGAAACAGCCCTCAACGCAGGCAAGAAAGTTCTTGTTATCAATAAAAGCGGCGCAACACTCCAGAGGCGAAAAAAACACCTTACCATCATAGAGTTTTTACCTAAAAAAGAACCAAAACCAATTATTATTTACGACGACCCATACAACATTAAACCAAACCCAACGACTGAATGATTATGAAAACCACCCCTCCAAATACAAGCTGGAACGCGCACATAAAAGAAGCCGAAAAACTTCTTATAGCCGGTCACTCCCCTGATACGGATATCATCGGACTAGTAAAAGAACGAAAAACCGAAGTTAAAAAAAATGTACCTCCTGAAGTGTGGGCGCTACTTAGAGCCATGCATATCGGCGTAGGGCATCAAATACTAGAAGAACAGCACTAAATCTAACTCTTAAATTAAGGGGTAGCACTATGAAGCAAAAGGAAACAGCACCGACAACGCCCGCCCACAAGGATGACTTGTTACGCGCAATGGCATCATCTTTTAGTAAAACCGCATCGGGAACGCGCATGCTGGAATATGAGCTTGCAGCGGCTGAGCGTAAACATGGAATAGAAATAATGTTAATAGCAGGTGAAGTAGCGAAACAAACGCCACACGATATTTTTTATTGGCTAGGTAAGAGTAAGTCTGCTCTGCTTTCCACACACAGACGCCTCAGCGTAAGCACATAACGTTTTAGCTTAGCCGTAGGCGAGCGGCAGCGAGACTGTCGGGCCTAGAGCGTGTAGTTATATTTTAGGGGATTACAGTTATGACGAAGAAAGAGCGAAAAAAGATAAACGAGCTGCTTGATTACTTATCCAGCATTGCGATTGATAGTAATGCTGAATCAGAAGATCTCCCGCTTGAGGCTGATTCGCAGGTAGCGGCGGCAAGGTGTGGCGTCGCGCTGGATGTGTACATGAGACTAAGAAAAATATAACTATAACTAGAAGGACAATCACCATATAACCCGCAATTTCCGCGCGCTATACGGCAAAAAAGGCAATCAACATGGCCAGAAAACGCGATAAAAAAGCAGACGACAAACTACCGCCTTACACCTATTTTGCAAAAGGACGGTGGTTTTATAAGCCCTACCTCGGACGCTCGAATGGTAAAACAAAATTCGGTAAAGAAATCCGCCTGTGCGGTGGCGATAAAAACACGCCCATATCTGATATCTGGAAAGCCTACGAGGCCAAAATTCAGAAAACAGAAACAGACATTCATGCGCTCAAATATTTATTAACCTCATTCATTCAATCCCCCAGCTTTCAAGAGCGCGCAAAATCCACACAAGCGCAATACAAAGGTGCAAGCGCACGAATCATTAAAACCGAACTCGCAGACGGCTCACTCTTTGGTGATGCTGATTTTAGAGAAGTAACCCCCGGCACTATTCGCGGCTACCTCGACAGACGCGCTGAAATGGGCGCACCCAAAAGCGGCAACAGAGAGCGTGCATTTATATCCGCCGCCTACAGTTGGGCCTATAACCGCGACAAGCTACCCAAAGGCATGATAAACCCATGCGTCGGCGTCACCCGCAACAAAGAAAAATCACGCGACCTATACATTAAAGATGCTTGGTATGATCTTGTGTATGAGCTAGCAGGCGCACGCGCCTGGTATATTCGCCCTTTTATGGAAATGGCCTACCTGTGCCGTATGCGCCGCATAGAAATCCGCCAAAGCGCAGAATCCGACATTCTCCCCGTAGGCTTCGACACGCGCCGCGTAAAGGGATCAAACGACGCGATAACCCTATGGAGCAACCGACTACGCACAGCAGTAGACACCGGCTTAAATCGCCCGCGTAACCTGGTACGGTTTGATAAAACAAAATCACCCATCTTTACCGATGCTCACGGCGCAGAGATAAAAGAAGAAGCCTTTACTACCGCATGGAAGCGCTTAATGGACGCCGCCGAAATTGAAGCAAAAAAACGAGAAATAGAATTTACCCGCTTCACCTTCCACGACATAAAAGCCAAAGGCGCAAGCGATTACGAAGGCAACATAAAAGACGCAACAGGCCACAAAACCGACGCCGCCGCGAATGTATACGACCGCAAGAAAAACGAAGTTTTACCGACTAGATAACGGTTTTGAAGATTCTTTTTAGGAAGGTTTTTAGGAAAATTAAAAGAGTTACGGGGCTAAAGATTGTAACTCTTTGTTTTATATGGCTCCCCGAGGCGGACTCGAACCACCGACCAATTGATTAACAGTCAACTGCTCTACCAACTGAGCTATCGGGGATCAGTAATTGGCTGAGGCGCTATAGTACTCATGCACACCCCTTTGGTC
>Ga0316204_10002867_pt1 | contig 37063 bp, 38 predicted proteins | sample 6monrhotite_MG_2_FD_205661 | JGI IMG/M metagenome (GOLD analysis project Ga0316204, IMG submission 205661) | Microbial mat bacterial communities from mineral coupon in-situ incubated in ocean water Damariscotta River, Maine, United States -... | ecosystem: Environmental > Aquatic > Marine >... | reverse complement strand
CGCGCATTGTTATTCGTTAAATTTAGGCGGGTGATATTTTCCATTATTTTTTTTAGACGCTCAGCATCTTTGTCTAGCATAGTCAATTTAGATAGATTGGGTTCTATTTCTAAAATGTGGCAGGCTTTGCTTCCTGGCGCTGCGCAAGCATCAAGTACCGATTGCCCTTTTTTTAAATCTAAAAGCATTGCGGCAAACTGCCCAGCTGCATCTTGGACACTACAAAACCCAGCAGAAAACTGTGGAATATCCTTTGTGGGGATCGGCTGCGTTAAAGTAATACCGCAGTCTAAGCCATCAATACAAACTGCACTAATGTCAGCATCATTGAGTAAGGCAAAATAATCATTTCGAGAATTTTTTTGTTGATTGATTCGTAAAGTGAGTGGCGGTTTTTGGTTGTTGCTGATGAGGATTGACTGCCAATCCTTAGGCCAAGCTTTTTTAAGTCTAAGGATAAACCATTCTGGGTGTGCGTAATGGCTTGCTTCATTGTTTTCAGTTTTTTTTAAGATGGAAGTTTTAGTTTTAATAAATTTTCGCAATACTTTGTTAACCAGTGCACTTGCCCAGTTTTTTTTAAGGTCTTTACAGGTTGAAACAGCTTCAGAAACAACCGCATAATCAGGCGTGTTGGAATAAAGTAATTGATATAAGCCCAAAAGAATTAAACAAGAAACGTCGCTGTCTTTTGATCGCAGCGGCTTGTGTAAAAGCTCAGTTTCTATAGCCTTCAATTGAAAATACCAACGCGATACGCCAAAGCAGGCATCTTTAATAAAACCGATATCTCTAGCATCACTGGATTTGATCAGAGGAGGAAGCGCTTGGTTCATTGAACGCTGTTGCTGCGTAATTTGTTGTAGAACGTTTACGATGGCAACGCGAGGCTTCACGGTAGCAGGGAAATGTCGGCAACCTGGGTAAACAAATGTTGCAGTGACGATAATAAAGCAAGTCGATTTTCACGTTTTTTAAGATCTTCATCCATAATCATAACGTGGTCGAAAAAGGCATCGACAGGTTCTTTGAGTGTAGAAAGCGTTGTTAATGCCTTGGTGTAATCTGAGTTTTTATAAAGGTCATCGACAGTTTTAGTTTGTGCTTCAATCTGCGCGGCCAGGTTTTTTTCTTCATCTAAATCCATTAAATCCGTGTTCAGTTTTTCGGGAATACGCTTGTCTGTTTTCTTTAATATGTTGCGAACGCGCTTATTAGCAGCGGCAAGTGCGCTGGCTTCAGGCAAGTTTTGAAATTGTTGAACGGCTTGAATACGCTTATGAAAATCTAAAGGTGCTGTTGGGTGACAGGCTAGGACAGACTCAAAAACTTCTGGAGCCACGCCTTGCTCTACATACCAAGCCTTTAAGCGACTCATAAAGAAAGAGAAGGCTTGCTCAAGCAGCTCATTATTAGGGAAGTTTACGTTGGCATATTGTTTCTGTGCTTCTTTTAGTAAATCTATTAGGTCTAGCGGTAACGCTTTTTCAATTAATATACGCAGAATACCTAATGCGGCACGTCGTAGCGCAAAAGGATCTTTATCGCCGGTTGGTTGTTTGTTAATTCCCAGAATGCCCACGAGCGTATCGAGACGAGCAGCCAATGCAACAGCAGCACCTTCTAATGTCTTGGGAAGTACGTCGCCAGAAAATTTTGGAAGATATTGTTCTTTAATCGCAGTTGCACAAGCCTCAGATTCTTTATCATTGCGTGCATAATAGCAGCCCATGATGCCTTGCAACTTAGGAAATTCTGTCACCATTTCACTAACGAGATCACACTTTGATAGTAAACCAGCACGTTGCGCTATGCTTGCATCTGCAGAAATTTTTTCAGCAATGTAATTGGCGAGTTTTGAAATGCGACTCGATCGATCTTCCATGTTGCCGAGTTGTTTTTGGAAAATAACGTCCTTTAACGATTCTAGATGAGAATCTAAAGAAGTTTTTAAATCATTATTATAGAAGAAAGCAGCGTCAGAAAGGCGAGCGTTAATGACGCTTTCATAGCCTTGTATCACTGTGTTGGGGTTTTTGCTGTCTATATTGCTGACGATAATAAAAGTCGATTGCAGCTCACCGTTGCTGTTTTCAACAGGGAAACATTTAATGTGTGTCTCCATGGATGTCATTAGCACTTCTTTCGGAACAGTAAGAAAAGCCTTGTTGAATTCACCTGTTAAAACCACAGGCCACTCGACGAGAGCTGTGACCTCATCTAATAAATTTTCGTCAATAACAGCGTGATTGTTTGTTTTGACGGCTTGTTTTATGTGTTTTTGAATTAAATCTTTTCTAGATTGATAGTCCGCAATAACATGTGCCTGCGAAAGAATGACGGAATAATCTTTGGGGTCAGTAATGGATAAGCTTTTTGGATGATGAAAACGATGCCCTTGCGTCTCGCGACCAGTTTGTTTGCCTAAAATCGTTGCGCGCACGACATCTCTCCCAAGCAGCGTAACAACCCAACGGACGGGACGAACAAAACTAAACTCATGGTCTCCCCAACGCATGGGCCGAGGAATAGGTAGCTTTTTAATGGCTTTATTAACGATATCAGGCAACAAATCCATCGCCGATTTGCCCACCTCTTTTACCACACAAAAAACGCGTTTCCCTTTGGGAGTATCTTTCACTTTAAGCTGATCGGCAGTAACGCCACAAGAACTGGCAAAACCAAGACAAGCGAGAGTCGGCATTTTGTTTTTATCATAGGCGCTATCATAACTCGGACCTTGACGCTCTGACTCTCGTGAGGGCTGCGTCGTTGACACATCGTCGATAAGCACGGCAATACGGCGTGGGGTAACAAAAATTTGTGTTTCTTTGTGTTCGAGGTTAGCGGCCGAAAGCTCTTGCTCAATGCCTGCAGCCAATGCTTTAGATAAGGGTAATAATGATTGGGTTGGAAGTTCTTCACACCCTATTTCTAATAGGAAGGGTTTAGTGTTCATTGGTTTTTTCTCTTGCACTTCGCAACATTGGGAAACCAAGCTCTTCTCGCGATGCAAAGTAGGATTTCGCTATCGCTTGCGACAGCTTACGCACGCGTAAAATATAGTGTTGGCGCTCAGTTACAGAGATGGCATGTCGAGCATCTAATAGATTAAACGCATGCGATGCTTTTAATACCATTTCGTATGCGGCTAACGGGAGTAATTTATCTAATAAATCATTTGCTTCTTTTTCATAGAAATCGAATTGTTTAAATAAATTTTCAACATCCGCATGCTCAAAGTTATAGGCAGAAAGTTCTACTTCATTTTGATGGAACACGTCGCGATAGGTGATTTTGCCATCTTGTTTTTCTGTCCATGTGATATCAAACATATTGTCGACGCCCTGTAAAAACATGGCAAGCCGCTCAAGCCCATAGGTAATTTCCCCGGTGACAGGCTTGCACTCTAGCCCACCGATTTGTTGGAAGTAAGTAAATTGAGAAACTTCCATACCGTTTTGCCAAACCTCCCAGCCAAGTCCCCAGGCGCCTAGCGTTGGAGATTCCCAATTGTCCTCAACAAAACGAATATCGTTGAGCAGGGGGTCTATACCTAAAGCTTTTAGTGAGCCCAAATAAAGTTCCTGGATATTATCTGGTGAAGGCTTTAGTACAACTTGAAGCTGATAGTAGCGTTGTGTTCGGTTGGGATTTTCTCCGTATCGACCATCCGTTGGGCGTCGTGATGGTTGCACAAAGGCTGCGTGCCAAGGTTCTGGGCCAATTGCGCGAAGAAAGGTTGCAGGATGAAAAGTACCTGCTCCCACTTCCATGTCAAAGGGTTGTAAAATGGCACAGCCTTGGTCTGACCAGTATTGCTGTAAAGCCAGAATCATTTTTTGAAAACTTATTTTTTTTCCAGGTGCCTGCATGTTTTTCTCAAATGAAAAAATCCCCGCGATGAGCGCGGGGATTTTAGGGTTTTACTTGCTGTCGCAGGAAGCTTATCCGACAGCTTTAATTTGCTTAGTTAGCTCAGTCTGAGAGGTTGCGCCAGGAATAAAGCGGAACGTTGTCAGTTGCTGGTTTCCGATAATAAAGGCGGGCGTTCCAACCAGTTTTAGTTGTTGTGCTAAACGGAAGTTAGCGCGCAACTGTTTTGTTACCCATGGTTTCTCAGCATCTTTTTTAAGTTTCGAAACATTTAAACCAACACGTTTTGCAATTTTCAGAACCTTGCTTTTCGATAGCGGCCCATTCACATTAAAGAGCGCATTGTGGAAAGCATAGTATTTGTCTTGTGCGGTAGATGCCAAAGCCATCTTTGCAGCATAACGAGAAGCACCACCAAAAATAGGAAGCTCTTTAAAGATAACCTTCACGTTGTTGTTGTTTTTAGTGAGAGACTTAACAATGGGTCCCATTGCTTTGCAGTGACCACATTGATAATCGAAGAATTCGACTAGATAAACGCTACCGTTAGGGTTACCTGCGGTTGGTGTTTTTGGGTTATTAAAGATTTCTTGTTTTTGAGTTTCAATTGCGCCTATCGCATTTTTTTGTGCTAACGCGGCTTGCTGTTTTTGTAGTGCTTGCGATGCCTCAACAAGTACGTTTGGATTTTTAATAAGGTATTCGTGGACAATTTTTTGAATGTCTTTAACTTGGCTTGGCGAAAAGCCGGGCTTTGGCGTTGTCGTTGTAGGGCTAGTCAGGTTTATTGTGGGTGTTGTTGTGTCAGTGCTCTGTGCCGAAAAGCTTGTTGCGAAAGCATTGACAGAAACAATCAGAGAAAAAGCAAAAGCCAAGATAGCAATAAGACGAAAGTTTTTCACAGCATTATCCTTTTATTAGCAGCGATTAAAACAAGAATTAACTATATAACATTGAATTTTAGTCGGCAATCTGTTGTTGCAGTTTTTGCATCGCAGTTTTTTCAAGCTGGCGCACGCGCTCAGCAGAGATTTGATATTTCTCAGCGAGCTGGTGAAGGGTTTGTTTATCGTCCTGCAGCCAACGTAGGCGCAAAATGTCTTGGCTACGATCGTCCAGGGTTGCCATTGCAGCGTGGAGTTTTTCATGACGGTTGCTTGCCCAGTCATCGTGTTCGAGGCGGTGTAAAGGGCCAAGAGAGTTGTCTTCTAAATAATTTGCTGGAGCCCCCCAACTTGCAGGGCTATCATCATCGTCATCAGACGCGTCGAAGGAGGTGTCGTAATTATTCAGTCGCGCCTCCATTTGTCGAATGTCTTTATGATTAACATTGAGTGTCTCAGCAATGGTGCTAACTTCATCTTCGCTGAACCAGCCGCGCTTTTTGGACATTTTTCTGAGATTGAAAAATAATTTTCTTTGCGCTTTCGTCGTTGCAATTTTAACGATACGCCAATTCTTGATAATGAACTCGTGCATCTCTGCACGGATCCAGTGAATAGCAAAAGAAACCAAGCGAACACCGACATCGGGGTTAAAGCGCTTTACTGCTTTCATAAGGCCGATATTACCTTCCTGGATCAGGTCAGCTTGTGGCAGGCCGTAACCAGAATAGCCACGTGCGATACTGATAACGAGACGTAGGTGGGACATAATCATTTTCCGCGCCGCTTCTATGTCGTTATTTTCTCTTAGTTTTCGGGCTAGGTCTTGCTCCTCATCTTGTGTGAGCAGCGGGATTTGGTTTGCCCAATGGATGTAGGAGCCGAGGCTGCCTACGGAAAGGGAACGATCTATGCATAGCAAGTCATTAGTCATAATGATCGGATTTTAGCACTCTTTTTATGAGAGTGCTAATTGGGGTTAGCTATCAAGCGCGCGTAGTTGGCGGTGTCCTGCAAGCCATGCGCCGAGTAGGCCTAAACCCGCCGTGGAAAATAAGATGGCAAGACCGCTGAAGAAAGTTAAGCCGCTTAAGACCAGGTTGTGATTGTAAGATTGTGCGAGAGACTGAGCCGGGGATTTTAGCCACCAGAGCATTAAAGCAACCAATACCCAAGCAACGATACCACCAAAAAATCCATAGAGCACTCCTCGGTACAACATAGGTCGGCGAATAAAGGCGTCTGTTGCGCCGACTAATTTTAAGATACGCATTTCTTCATGGTGGCGCTGAATGGTGAGCCGAATAGTATTTCCAATGATTAAGACCACGCCTATGCCAAAGAGCAGCGCTAGAGAATATGTAATGCGCTCGCCTATGGTGATGATGAAATACAAACGCTTTACCCAGGCCATATCGAGTTGGCCTATTTTCACTTGGGGGTATTGTTGTAATTGCGATAACAGTTTTTGCAATCGTGTAGGGGATTGTTGACTCCGGACTGGGGTGACAACAATAACGCCGGGCAGGGGGTTTTGGTTAAGGTCTGCTAATACATCTTTGAATTGTGTCACTTGCTTAAAGGTTTCTAGACCTTCTTTAGGAGAAACGTATTTGACGCTGGCGATATTTTTATTGCGTTTTAAGTCTGTCAGCATAGCGGTTATTTGATAGTCGGGAGCACCTTTTACTAAATACAGGGATAAGCTTGGTTTATTATTCCAGTGTTGATTAATATCCTGCAGGTTGCTTAGAAGAATATAAAGGCCAGAGGGTAGCGCCATTGCAACGCCAATCACCATCAGCGTCATTAAGGAGGCAAACGGTTTCCTGAGCAAGTCGCCTAATCCAATCATGAGCGCTTGCAGGTGATGCGTATACCACTGTGTTAATAGCGTATTATTCGTCATCGTCAGCACCTCCAAGGATTCGACCTTCTTTTAAAGTAATAATGCGATGATTGAGTGGCGCGATTAAGGCCAGGTCATGTGTTGCGATAAGCATCGTAACGCCGACAGCGCTAAAGGCTTCAAATAAACGGATAATTTCCATCGAAAGGCCCGGGTCGAGGTTTCCAGTAGGTTCATCAGCGAGAATAACTTTTGGTTTGTTGACAATCGCACGCGCAATACCAACGCGTTGTTGTTCCCCAGAGGAGAGTTCGACGGGTAAAGCTTTTTCCTTATGTAGCAGACCCACTTTATCGAGCGCAGCGCTGACACGCCGTTTTATTTCAGGGTGTCGAAAGCCGGTAATGGTTAATGGTAATGCCACGTTTTCGAACACACTACGGTCGGGCAATAGGTGAGGGTTTTGAAAAATCATGCTCACGTCACGGCGTAATTTTGGTATTTGTCGACGCGACAGGCTTTCTAGGTTTTGGCGGTTTAACATGATTTGTCCGCTGGTGGGTCGTTCAATCAACATCACTAATTTTAAAAGAGTTGATTTACCCGCGCCGGAATGTCCGGTTAAAAAAGCCATTTCACCGGACTTTAAAGTTAGGCTTACATTGTCCAGCGCTTGATGGTCATGAGGGTAGGTTTTGCTGACATTGGAAAAATGAATCATGCTTGTTCCTTAGGTGTTTCAAATAGTGCATCGACAAAATCTTCTGCGTTAAACGGCTTTAGGTCATCGATTTGCTCACCGACACCGATAAACCGAATCGGTAATTGGAGCGCATTTGCAATTGCAAAAATAATACCGCCTCTCGCTGTACCATCGAGTTTTGTCAGGCTGATACTTGTGAGACCGATAGCTTCATGAAATTGTTGTGCTTGGTTTAAGGCATTTTGTCCCATGCCCGCATCGATAACCAGCATCACTTCTTGTGGCGCGTCGGCGTCTAATTTCCCCATCACGCGTTTGATTTTTTCCAACTCAGCCATCAGGTTGTCTTGTGTGTGTAAACGTCCCGCGGTATCAGCAATCAGTAGGTCCAGCTCTTTTGCCTTGGCAGATTGCATGGCGTCGTAAATGACAGAGGCACTGTCAGCGCCAGATTTTTGTGCGATGACGGGGACACTATTTCGTTCGCCCCAGACCTGCAGCTGCTCAACGGCGGCAGCACGAAAGGTATCTCCGGCAGCCAGCATGACTTGCTTGCCTTGTTCTTGGTAGAAGTGTGCAAGCTTGGCAATGCTGGTTGTTTTCCCTGCACCATTGACACCGACCATTAAAATAACAAAGGGGCTAGCTGACACCTCAAGAGCTTGTTCGCAAGGTTTTAGAATGGAAATCAAAATCTTTTTAAGTGAAGCCGCTAGAGCCTCAGGGTCAGTAAGAGACTTTCGGCTGACCTGAGCGGTGAGTTCATCTAAAATTTTTTGTGTTGCTTCGACCCCGACGTCGGCAGACAGCAGTAAAGTTTCTAAGTCTTCAAACAAGTCGTCATCTATGTTTTTTTTACCTAAGACAAGATTTGAGAGCTTGTTTGAGAATTTGTTCCTCGTTCGTTGGAGGCCGTCTTTTAGGCGGGAGGACCAGGACTTTTTGATAAAAGAAAACATTTAGATACCTGTGTTATCGAATAATCGCTTTGTACATGATAAGCAGCAGATGCTATCACCAAACAAGCATAGACACAGCAAGAAAAACAGTATGCTTTAATTGAGTCGATATTATTTTTTACAGACAGCTTGGCGTCAGAATAGGCCAGGGCCTCTTGTTGGAGCAGCTCTCGCGCCATGTACAAGGTCTTGCAATGCATCATGGTGTGCGCTTAAGTCTTCTTTTATTTTCGCTAAACCGCTCGAGTCATATCTAGAAAGGTCTGAAAGCGCAGAACAGTATGTTTGTATACCCCTAGCATATGCTCCATCTGAGCCTGGTTGTGAAGCGTACACACCAGCCAAGGCCTCAACCCGACCGCATAAGCGCATAATCTCTTGTTTTTCTGAATTCCCCCCTGGTAAAGGGGGCGCAACCGGTGGAGGTGCTCCTGTTTTCTGTGCTTCATGAACACAGTGAGGTAGTTGCTCTATTGCAAGCAGTAATTGTTGTTCTATATTTTCATATTTTTGTAGGCTATAACTTCTCATCTTATCTTCAAGTGAGCGGGTTAATGTGCGTGCTCTTCCTGAGACGCTGTCAGAGTCTTCTGTGCCCGAGGATGGCGGCAGCAGCTCGATAACCCGAGCAGATAGCTGCCTGAGATAGTTTCGATCTTTTTCTTCCATCCAGCGTCTAGTTTTTGGTCCCGGAGTATATTTCACTCTATGAAAGTTGCCAGGCTCTTTTCCATCTAACTCCTCAGGAGTGAGCTCGGATTCTTTTACCCACTTGTATGATCCGTCATTAACGTCAAGAGAATTGAAGTCAGTCTGCGGGTCAGTTGAGGCATCTCCATTCCCTCGGTGAAGGGGGTAATTCTTTCGAGCGGACTTGTGGCTCTGGCTTTTTGTCGGGACGCTAGGGTCTCTAAGCCCCCATGGATGATTGCCAATCCCATATCCTTTACTTTTCATGTTCTGAAATCTTCTGATGAATCAGTTTATGCGTGTTTATACTTAACTAGTGCCCCTCTATGAAGGCGTTTTATTTTATAGGATGATCATGTATCTTGCTATCTCAAATTGCTGGATTAAAGGAAGAAACATGCGTCGATTTTTTTTACTCGTTCTGATTATCTTGCCTGCATTAGCTTTTGCAGGGAGCACGTTTGAATATAGGTTGCCTAATGGTTTAAAGCTCGTCGTTCGTGAGGACCATCGCGCGCCTGTGGTTATTTCCTCCGTTTGGTACAAAGTAGGCGGGAGCTATGAGCATGATGGGATTACTGGAGTCTCCCATATGCTGGAACATATGATGTTCAAAGGCACAAAACGATATGGGCCTGGAGAGCTAGTAAAAATTGTGAATCGAAATGGCGGTCAGCAGAACGCCATGACGAGTTCCGATTATACGATGTACTATCAGCGTCTAGCTTCGGATAAGTTGCCGATTAGTTTCGAATTAGAAGCAGATAGAATGAAAAACCTGTTGTTGAATAAAGCGGCCCTTGAAAAAGAGCAGCAGGTTGTTATGGAAGAGCGCCGCATGCGCATTGATGATAACCCTCAGGGCCTGACCTGGGAGCGCTTTTGTGCGGCGGCATTCTTGAATAATCCATATCATCACCCTGTCATTGGTTGGATGACAGATATCAAACACATGACACATACCGACCTTCAAAAATGGTATGACACTTGGTATGCGCCTAATAACGCAATTATTGTGATCGTTGGTGATGTGAAAAAGAATTACGTTTATGACTTAGCTAAGAAATATTTTGGCCTTTTGAAACCGTCAAAAATTCCTAACTTAAAGCCACGCAATGAAGCGCCAGCCCTTGGCGTACGTCAGGTTTTTGTCAATGCTCACGCGAAGTTGCCATGGTTAGTGATGGGTTACAATGTCCCTGTTTTGAAAACAGCAAAAGCGCAATGGAAACCGTATGCCTTAGAAATGTTGGCAGGAATCTTAAGTGCAGGTAATAGTGCACGTTTGTCCAAAAACTTAGTGCGCGGCAAACAAATTGCTGTCGGAGCTTCTGCACAATATGACTTATATAGTTTGCATGGTAACTTGCTTATTTTAGCAGGGACGCCAGGAGTCAATCACACGGTGAATGACCTGAAAAAAGCATTAATAGCCGAAGTTCATCGCCTTCAAACTAAGCTTGTTACAGAAAAGGAATTACAACGCGTGAAAGCGCAGGTCATTGCTCAGAACGTTTATCGCAAAGACTCTATAATGCGCCAGGCCATGGATATCGGGACAGCGGAAGTTGTTGGCTTGTCATGGCGTGACAGTGATGCTTTTGTGAAGAAAATTGATGTGGTAACACCAAAACAAATTCAGCAAGTTGCTCGGGAGTTTTTGACACCAAGACAGCTGACGTTTGCGATCTTGAAGCCTAAAACAAGGAGAAAAGGTTCATGAAGTGTGTTTTTAAAAACATCATAAGAGGATTTTTTGCTTGCATAGCCTTAGGTTTTGTTTTTTCAGCCTATGCAAACACCAACAATAATATAGTTATGAAAATTCATCGTTGGAAAACGGCCAATGGTGCTACAGTATATTTTGTTCGGGTGCCGAGTTTACCAATGCTTGATGTGCGGGCTGTTTTTGCGGCCGGCTCTGCATATGACGGCAAAAGCTATGGTTTAGCATCTTTAACTAGCAGCATGATAGGAGAAGGAAGCACTGCGCAAAACGCAAATCAGATTGCAGCAACATTTGATAGAGTGGGAGCAAAGTTTAATATTTCAGCGGGACGTGACATGGTTGTTGTATCTTTGCGTAGTCTCACAGATCCAAAGTATTTAATTCCAGCATTGGCAACATTTTCAAGTGCTCTGACAAAAGCCACTTTTCCACTAAAAGCCTTACAGCGCGAAAAAAATCGAGCAATCGCTGCGCTCCATGTCGAGCAACAGGAGCCAAACGAGGTTGCAAGCAACGCTTTTTATGCAGCAGTCTATCGAAAACAAGCCTATGCTCATCAGCCGCTGGGAACCATCACCTCTGTAAAACGCTTGACCAGAGAGAAGGTGAGTACTTTCTATAACCGTTACTATGTCGCCAGGAATGCGAGTATTGTTTTAGTCGGTGACCTAACAAGCCGCAAAGCAAAAAAAATCGCGCGATTGATTTCCCAGGGTATGCATGCAGGGGCTCGCGCGAAAGGCTTAAAACAAGCTGCGATGCTAACGAAGCCACTCGACCGCCACATTATTTTTCCAGCGAAGCAAACGACAGTCATTTTAGGGCAGGTGGGGATTACGCGCCGGAACTCTGACTATTTCCCGCTTATTGTGGGGAATTATGCTTTTGGTGGCTTGCCGCTAAGCTCAATTTTATTTCGACAGGTTCGAGATAATAGAGGCTTAGCCTATTATGCAGGAAGCTCCTTTCGACCTTTGCGTTATCGCGGACCATTCATTATTACGTTTCAAACCCGAGCAAATAAAGCAAAAGAAGCATTGGCTGTTGTGCAGCAAGCATTGAAAGATTACGTAGACAATGGGCCGACGGAAGCGCAGCTAGATGCAGCCAAACAAAATTTAATTGGCAGTTTTCCACTAGCATTAGCGACAAATAGTGATATTGCTGGCGTGTTAACACGAATTGCCTTCTATCACCAATCGCTAAACTACTTAGACCGTTATCGGACAAAAGTGGCTGCTGTGACGCGTGAACAAGTTAAAGTGGCCTTTGAAAAATTAATTCACCCCAATAAAATGGTGACGATTTTAGTTGGCCCTACCGTTAAAAAAACTGAAGTCGCGCCGAACGAATGAAAAACAGGGCAACTGGGCGGTTACGTATTATTGCTGGTCGCTGGCGACGGCAGTTAATTTCTGTCCCCGATGTTCCTGGTTTGCGACCGACACATGATAGAGTGCGCGAAACTTTATTTAATTGGTTGGCGCCTTATTTAGAAGGCGCAAGTTGTTTGGATTTATTTGCGGGAAGTGGTGCTTTGGGTTTTGAGGCTTTGTCGCGTGGTGCAAAGCAAGTAACTTTTGTCGATAATAGTAGGCTTGCAATCAAGACGATTCACGATAACGCGAAAAAATTAAAAGCTGAGCCTATTGAAATAATTACGGGCACCTGTCCCGCTTCGGTCCCGCCATTGTCTTTTGCGCCGTATGATATCGTTTTCTTAGATCCACCATTTCATCAAGAACTACTTATTTCATCCGCTAGCTGGCTGGAAGAAAGCGGTTATCTTAATGCCAAGGCACATATCTATGTCGAAGTTGAGAAAGAGGGGGCGTTGCCTGCACTTCCAGAAAATTGGACTTTACATAAAGATGCTAAGACGGCGAGCTTGGCGTACTATCTCTTTTTCCGATCACATTAAGTTGCGTTCTATGAAACCTAATAGATATTTACTGGCTAATTTGCCGCTTTTTATTGTTTTGTTTATCGATAGCATGGGGCTGGGGCTTCTATTCCCGATATTGAATAATGTTATTGTTGATCCTGCGTCCGCTTTTTTGTCGGCAACAACGTCTGGTGCAACGCGTGATTTTTTGTATAGCTTGACGGTGGGTCTTTTTATGCTGAGCTGGTTTTTTGGCGCAGCAATATTGGGAGATTTGTCGGATACGGTCGGACGAAAAAAAGCACTGATTATTTGTCTGTTGGGCTCCTTTGTCGGTTATTTTGTTGCGGCAGTATCAATATGGCTTCATAGCTTGCCCTTATTAATTTTGGGAAGAGTCATTGCAGGATTTACCGCAGGTAGTCAACCTATTGCGCAAGCAGCAATTGTTGATATTAGTCCGCCCGAACATAAAGCTCGTAACATTGGGTACATCTTGTTGGCGATATCCTTAGGTTTTGTTTTTGGGCCTATATTTGGCGGTGTTTTATCTGATGCAAAATTGGTGAGTTGGTTTACTTTTTCTACGCCGCTAAACTTTGCTGCTATTGTTTCCTTTTTTAACGCGGCGTTGCTTTGGCTGACATTTAAAGAAACCTCTCATGTCACAGGTAAAATATACCTTAAGTTTCATCGCGCTATTCAAATTTTTATCTCCGCCTTTCAGCGACGAACGATTCGTTATATATCCTTGGTTTTTTTGGTTTTGATATTTGGTTGGAGCGACTTTTTTACTTTTATATCTATGTTTGTAATGGATCGTTATCACTTTTCTCCTCTTATGATCTGTCTATATATGGGCGCTTTAGGCTTGGGGTTTGCGATTGGTTGTGGTTTGCTCGTTGATTTTTGTGCGAACCGATATGCACATAAACAAACAGTGATAGTTTCTACGGCCTTAACTGCCGCGGGTGTTTTGCTGATGTTGCTTGTCTATAACCAAGTGCTTGCTTGGATAATTGCGACTTTTATTGGAGCAGTAATGGCGCTTGCATACTCAACAACGCTGATTATCTTTTCTAACCAGGTTGGTGAGGATGAGCAGGGTTGGGTGATGGGTGTGACAGGCTCAATTATGGCGCTGAGCTTTGGTATTAATTCGTTTTTAACGGGACTTGTTGCACATTATGGGCCAAGTCTGCCTATCGCGCTTTCCGTGCTTGGTTTAAGCCTCTCAGGTTTATTGATGGGTTTTTATAGGCCCAAAGCTGGATCTGAAAAACAACTGAGCTAGATATCTATATTTTCAGCTGAAAGCGCATTTTCTTCAATAAAGTTTCGACGCGGTTCAACTTGATCGCCCATGAGTGTTGTAAAGATTTCATCTGCAATAACAACATCTTCAATATTAACTTGTAATACACGTCGTGTTTCAGGATCCATAGTCGTTTCCCATAATTGCTCGGGATTCATTTCACCAAGACCTTTGTATCGAGAAATGGTTAGACCTTTTTGTGCCTGCTTTATTAACCAGTGTAATGCATCGGCAAAATTTGCAATCTTTTGTTGTTTCTCTCCGCGCTCTACATATGCATTGGGCTCAATAAGATTAAGCAGCATGTTGTATAGCTCTGCTATATGTCGATAGTCAGGAGAGCTAAAGAAGAGGGCAGGCAATGCATAATCTTTACTAATGCCATGGTCTGTCAGTGTAATGGTTGGTAAGTACAACTCATTTTCTTTATCGTCCCTAATAGAAACTTGATAAACTGTTCCATGTTCAGCACGACCTTCAGTTAAGCGTTTTTCTAGCGCTTCTCCCCAGGCGATGACCTTTTCTTTCTCTTTAAGGTCTTCTACGGACAAAGGAGAGACTTGCATCATTATTTGTAAAATTTCGCGAGGGAAGCGACGACTTAGTCGATCAATGCTTCGCTCGGCAAGACGAAAATGCATCGCTAAATTCTCTAGGGCGCCTCCAAATATGGGTGGCGCATCAGCGCTAGTATGAAGTCTTGAATCTTCTAGCGCTATTTGTAAAAGATAAGCATCGAGGGCATCATCGTCCTTTAAGTACTGCTCTTGTTTACCTTTCTTCACTTTGTAGAGAGGAGGTTGTGCGATATAAATATGTCCGCGTTCGATAAGCTCGGGCATTTGGCGATAGAAAAAAGTTAGTAACAATGTACGGATATGGGAGCCATCTACGTCCGCATCGGTCATGACAATGACGCGATGATAGCGTAACTTGTCAGGATTATATTCTTCACGCCCAATACCACAGCCCATCGCGGTAATAAGGGTGCCAACTTCTTGTGAAGATATCATTTTATCAAAGCGAGCCTTCTCAACGTTTAATATTTTGCCCTTTAGTGGAAGAATGGCTTGATATTTCCGATCACGGGCTTGTTTTGCAGAGCCGCCAGCAGAGTCTCCCTCAACGAGGAATAACTCACAGAGTGCGGGATCTTTTTCTTGGCAGTCTGCGAGTTTGCCGGGAAGCCCAGCTATATCTAGGACGTTTTTCCGGCGAGCCATATCTCGTGCTTTGCGAGCGGCTTCACGCGCTCTAGCAGCATCTATCATTTTCATGACAATAGCTTTTGCTTGAGCAGGGTTTTCTTGTAAAAACTCATTGAGTTTTTTGTTAACAACAGATTCAACAACAGGTTTGACGTCTGAGGATACTAATTTATCTTTTGTCTGGGATGAAAACTTAGGATCGGGAGCTTTAACAGATAAAACGCAGGTCAATCCTTCTCTAGAGTCATCACCGGTTGTAGATACTTTGTCTTTTTTGGCGATGCCTTCTTTCTCGATATAGGAGTTTAAGGTTCGAGTTAGGGCGCCTTTTAAGCCTGCCAAATGTGTGCCGCCGTCTTTTTGAGGGATATTGTTTGTGAAACAGTAAACACTTTCTTGGAAGCTATCATTCCACTGTAGTGCTGCCTCTACGACTATGTCGTTTTTTTCTTCGGACATGTAGATAACTTCGGAGTTAACGGGAGTTTTATTTCGACTCAAGAACTCAACAAACGCTTTAATACCGCCTTCATAGTGGAAAATGTCTTCTTTCCCGGTTTCTTCCTCAGCCAGCCGGATATAAACCCCAGAATTTAAGAAGGAGAGCTCACGCAGTCGTTTTGCCAAAATATCATATCGAAACACTGTGTTGGAGAAGATCTCTGCGCTGGGCTTAAAGCGAACGGTTGTCCCCGTTTTTTCTGTTGATTCTGGGCCTGCTGTCAAGGGCGCCAAAGGAACGCCTAAGCTGTATTTTTGAGTGAAAATCTTTCCGTTTTGTTGGATTGTCAGATTCAATGTTTCTGAGAGCGCATTAACAACGGAAATACCCACACCGTGCAATCCACCAGAAACCTTATATGAGTTCTTGTCGAATTTACCCCCGGCGTGGAGAACTGTCATAATAACCTCAGCCGCAGAGCGGCCTTCATCTTCGTGGATGCCCGTGGGAATTCCACGGCCATTATCCGAAACAGTGATAGAGCCATCGGCATTCATTAAGACCTCTATCTTGCTGCAGTGACCTGCCAGGGCTTCGTCAATAGAATTATCAACAACCTCAAAAACCATGTGATGAAGGCCAGAACCATCGTCTGTGTCCCCTATATACATGCCTGGACGTTTTCGTACGGCATCTAGCCCTTTAAGTACTTTGATGGCACTTTGGTCATATTTTGCTTCAGCCATTTTTGAAACTCTCTTTGCTCTTGCGGTTAATGAAATAAGCGGAAGATTATACCACAATTAGACATCGAAAAGCGATTCAGGAAGGAGGTTAAACGCTTATTTTTATTAGACTTGCCGGGGTTTTCCACAGGGAAATTGGGGTGTGCGTTTTTTGTTTAGCTCGTATATTCCATGTTTTTTAATTTTCTATAAGCTTGCCTTGTTTCACGTGAAACAGCTTCGCATCCTCCTGCTGTATGGAGTCTTGTAGATCCTGGGTTGTAATCCCTGAAATGAACACTTGTGCTTGTAAGCCTGATAAGACATTGGTAAGAAGCATTCTTTTCTCAGGGTCGAGTTCAGAAGGAAGGTCATCAACCAGATATATAGGCGTTTTTGCAGAGGCTTCTCGGAGGTGAAGACCTTGAGCTAGGTAAAGCGCATAGGATGCCAGCTTTTGTTGTCCTTGGGACAGTAGGTCTTGCACCGGGGTGTCATCAATGAAAAGTTGTAGGTCTGCACGCTGAGGCCCCGTTGTTGTGTAACCTATCGCTCGATCTTTATAAATGTTTGATTCCAGGGCGCTTAAATAGCTCTGTTCAGTGCTCCAGCCTCTCGAGTACCTCAGTTCTAGTTTGATCCCTTTAAGGATAGAGCTGAGCAGCTGATGCAATATCGGCTGTAGTTGAGAAACATAATCCTTTCTTAACTTATCTATGTGTTCTGCTGTTTCAGTGAGCTCTTCATCCCAGATGCAAACTTGGTTTGATGGCTGTTTAGTTTTCAATGCAGCATTGCGTTGCTTAAGTGCTTGTAGGAGGCGCTGCCAAAGCGGGAAAAATAAAGGTTCCACGTGAAACAAGCCCCAGTTTAAGAATTGTCGACGAACTTTTGGTCCGTCATGGAAGTATCTATAACTGTCTGTGCTGATGAGCTGTATAGGAAGCAGGTGTGCAATAGGTGCAATACTTGTTAGTTTGTTCCCATCATATCGGATGCTTCGAAAACCGTTGAGAGAGCGCTCAATACCAATTGGTACTACGCTTGTAGCGTTTTGCAAGCGAGCAAATAGTGATAGCTTGTCAGCGGAGGTTTGAATTAGCCTGCTTAAGGTAGATGTTCGAAAGGATCGAGCCAAGCCAAGGTAATATATCGCTTCCAGCATGCTGGTTTTGCCGGCACCGTTCTCTCCATAAAATATATTAAATTGGGAAGACGGTTCAAAGCTAACAGATTGTAGGTTCCGAAAGCCATCAACCTGTAAGAAGCGGACTAACATAAAACCAAGGCGATCGTTGTCATAGGCGCATTGGCATGACAACAAAGATACTTTCTCCGTCGCTTTCTTGTTCTTCAACGAGCATGCTGCTATTGGAATCGGAAAACGTAAGCTTAACTAGGCCAGGCCTTAATACATTTAAAATATCGAGCAAATAGTTAACGTTAAAGCCAATATCGAGGTCTTCAGATTGATAGTCGACTTTAAGTTCATCTTCTGCTGCTTCCTGCTCGGGATTGTTTGCCAATATGCGTAATAGGTTTTGTTTTAATTCAAAGCGTAGGCCTCGAAATTTTTCATTACATAAGATCGCAGTTCGGCTTAGTGCAGACTTCAATGTGTCGCGATCTATAAGAATAACTTTGTCACCGCCTTTAGGAATAACGCGGCTGTAGTCAGGGAAGCGACCGTCAATTAGCTTTGATGTGAATGTGCCAAAGTCGCAGATAACCTTTAGATGATTATTGCTGATGGTGATAGTTACGTTATCTTCGCTGTCGTCGAGTAGACGCATAAGCTCAGTGATCCCTTTTCTAGGGATAATAATTTGTACGTTAACGTTTTCTGGAAGGCTGATGTCTATGGTGTTCAGCGCAAGTCGATGGCCATCAGTAGCCACAGTGCGTAACCCTTTTTGAGAAACCTCAAATAGCATTCCGTTGAGATAATATCTTACATCTTGCTGTGCCATCGCAAAAGATGTTCGTTGTAGCAAATACTTCAGTTCTTGCTGAGGGACAGTAAAAGATACGTTTTCTTTTTGTGTTTCAACACTTGGGAAGTCAGAAGCTGGCAAAGTGGTGAGCGTAAATCGACTTCGGCCAGATTTTAGGGTGATGCGCTCTTTATCTTTATAAAGCTCAATTGCGGCGCCTTCAGGTAAGGCTTTACAAATATCCATCAGCTTACGGCCAGGTAAGGTCAGTTGTGCTGCCTCTGTAGTTTCAGTCAGTGTTGTTTGTCCTAATAGTTCAACTTCAAGATCAGTCCCGGTAACGGACAAAGTATCATCTTTTGTTGTAACAAGGACGTTGGATAAAATGGGCAGCGTTTGCTTGCGTTCCACAACGCCAATAACAAGTTGAAGCGGCTTTAATAATGTTTCTCGTTGAATATTAAGTTTCATTGTTTTTCTCGATCGAGGTGGCTAGAGAGTTGATGGGTAGAGAGTCTATCAAAATGGTTGCTAAAAAACAGCAGGGGTATGAACCTAAAAATGGCAGCAGAGCGCAATTATAATGAATCAAGATGTTGAGGAAGAAGTTGTGAACCAAGCGCCGTTTTTAGGTTGAATTTTTTCCCCGTGGAGTTTTATTTATGCGGGCAGGCTAGGCAGACAGTATTCTTAATAGGTTCTTATAGTCTTCTTGAATATCTATCGTTTGCTCAATGAGCTCTTTAATTTTACGGCAGGCGTGTAGCACCGTGGTGTGGTCGCGGCCGCCGAAGGCTTCACCAATTTCTGGCAAGCTGTGACTGGTCAACTGTTTTGCTAGCGCCATGGCCACTTGACGTGGGCGGGCGATAGAGCGACTTCGTCGTTTTGATAAGAGGTCTGAGACTTTAATTTTGTAATATTCGGCAACAGTTCTTTGAATATTATCCATAGTTACTAATTTTGCCTGCAACATGAGTAGGTCTTTAAGTGCATCTCGAGCAAATTCAACCGTAATCTGTTGGTGGGTAAATTGTGCGTTTGCAATAACGCGTTTTAGAGCACCTTCTAGTTCTCTAACGTTTGATTGGATATGTTGTGCGATAAAGAAAGCGACTTCGTGGGGTAAGGAGACGTTAAATTGTTCTGCCTTAGTCATTAAGATAGCTACCCGGGTTTCCAGTTCTGGAGGTTCAACAGCAATAGTAAGTCCCCAGCCAAAGCGAGATTGAAGCCGTTCTTCTAGTCCTGAAATTTCTTTAGGGTAACGGTCGCAAGTTAAGACAATTTGCTGTTGTCCATCCAGTAGTGAATTGAACGTATGAAAGAACTCTTCTTGAGAGCGCTCTTTTTTAGCAAAAAACTGAATATCATCGATGAGTAAAGCATTTGCAGATCTATAAAAACGCTTAAATTCGTTCATTGCATTACGTTGTAGCGCTTTAATCATATCCGCCACAAATCGTTCAGAGTGAAGATATAGTACTTTAGCTTTTGGGTTTTTATTAAGGATAATGTTACCCATAGCATGCATTAGATGAGTTTTTCCTAAGCCTACACCACCATATAGAAAAAGCGGGTTGTATGCTTGGCCAGGGTTCTCTGCTACTTGTAAAGCTGCTGCACGAGCAAGCTGGTTTGATTTGCCTTCGACGAAATTTTCAAATGTGAAATTGAGGTTTAGGTTCTTGTGGAAATCGCTCCCATTTTTTCCCAACAGAACTTTTGGTAGTGTCGCGCGAGATGTTTCAGCACGCGTTGTTGTAGCATCCTCAGTTTTATCAATTTTTGTGCCAATTTGAATGTTTACGTTTGGTGGGGAGCCTTCTGCTAACTTAGCCATGGCAGCGACAATTTTAGATAAGTAATGCTCGCTAACCCAGTCTAAAACAAATTGGTTGGGGGCGAGCAATATTAAGCTGTTGTTTGAGTATTCTGCGTGGAGAGGTCGCAGCCACGTATTGAATTTTTGTTCAGGAATTTCGTTGCGCATCTCACCCAAGCACTTCTCCCAAAGCGATAGTGTATCCGGTGTGATGGTTGTTGACATGTATTTCCTTATTTTAGCGAGATTAAGGGGTAAAACGGGTCCAGCATTCTACTCGAGATCATCTGGAGTAGCTAGCCCGAATATTCCATGTCGCAACACGCTATGAGGTTAAGTAAGCAAACAGTCCATAATGGCCATTCGCATGGCAACACCGTTGCGCACCTGCTCTAAAATAACAGACTGAGGGCCATCCGCCACGCTGGAATCTATTTCAACGGATCGATTAATAGGGCCTGGATGCATAACGATAGCATCCGGTTTTGCGTAAGCAAGTGACTCAGAGGTTAAGCCGAACTGTTGATAAAACTTGTTAGGATCTGGAATAGATGCGTCTTGCATTCGTTCTTTTTGAATACGAAGCGCAACAACAACATCAGCATCCTGCAGCCCATCTTTCATGGTATGAAAAACCTGAACCCCAAGTTGGTCGACATCATTTGGCACTAGGGCAGTGGGGGCAACGAGTCGAATCGTTTGAGCGTCCATTATGTGAAGGCCTTCAATTAAAGATCGTGCAACACGAGAATGTAATATGTCTCCAATGATTGTGACTTTTAGTTCAGGGAAATTGGGTTTGTGACGATGAATGGTGAATAAATCAAGCAGGCCTTGAGTTGGGTGCTGATTATCACCGTCGCCGGCATTAATAACAGACGCATTGCTTGATAACTCTGCAGCAATAAAGTCAGCAGTATTATTATCGCTATGTCTTATGACGAATAGCGAAGTGCCCATTGCCTCAAAAGTGCGGATAGTATCTATTAGAGACTCTCCCTTTGCGGTAGCTAGTGTGCTCATGTCCGGGTTTATTACGATTGCTCCGAGTCTTTTTGCAGCGATAAGAAAAGAATGACGTGAGCGAGTGCTTGGTTCAAAGAAAAGGTTTGTAACAACTTTGCCAGAAAGTGTTTTTTGTAAGGCGTCTTTTTCCAGTGAACTTGTAAGGAAATGTTCGGCATTTTGGAATAGATAGCCAATAGCTTGTTTGTCGAGCATTCCCATCTCTATAAGATGACGAAAGGTGGGTTTTGTTTTTTTTGTCATAAAAGCTTATCCTGCGGTTTTTGGTCTCGGAGCCAAGACTCTAAAATTAGTTTTGCAGCAACACTATCAACATTAGCATCTGTGTGTTGGAGGTTTGGGTTGTCATTTAGATCTTGTCTTGCCTGAACAGAGGTTAGTCTTTCATCCACTAGGAAGACGGGCAAATGATAGTGATTTTTCAATCTAGCGGCAAACTTTTTTGCGGCAAAAGTAACTTCTTGCTCTGATCCATCCATATTGTAAGGTATGCCAACGACTAAGGCTTCGGCCCCCCAAGTTTTAATTAACTCTTTAATTTGTTCCCAGGAGGGGATTCCATCTTTTGCTTTGAGTAACGCTAGAGGCGTAGCCGACATCGTTACAAGCTGACCCACAGCGACACCAATTTTTTTCATTCCGAAGTCAAAGCCAAGTAAAACTTGTGGCGGTTTGGATGAGGTCTGCGGGCTATGCATGCCCGATCTGATCGCTTAGGTTGTTAATATCGACACCAATAGTTTTTGCTGCCGCTTGCCAGCGCTTCACGATGGGCGTTGAAAATAAGATGTCCTCATTAAAAGGGGCGATGAGCCAATCGTTTCGATGGATCTCCTTCTCTAATTGCCCGCCTTCCCATCCAGAATAGCCAAGCGTGATAATAAAGCTTGAAGGGCCTTTGCCTTGCCCAATTTCACGGAGAATTTCTTTTGAGGCTGTGATTATGATGTCGCGCTGGTCATCATTTTTTTTTAGGGGGCTGTGAATAACGAAGCCTTGCTCTGGTCCGACCGGGCCGCCGGTTAGGACAGGTGTTGCTGCGATGAGTTCGTCTTTTACGGTGATATCGAGGTGTTGCAATAAGTTGCCTAGCGTTATTTGCAGAGATTTATTGATGACAATGCCCATCGCTCCCTCAGGGGAGTGCTCATATAAATACACTACGCTCTTTGTAAATATAGTGTCTTTTAGCGTTGGCATAGCAATGAGGAGGTGGTTGGTAAGATTCTCTATGATTTCCATCTGCATAAGTATGCGTGACGCCCTTATGTCCCGCAACAGAAAGTTTCTCATTGCCTGTACCATGGTCCCCAATAATCTGTAATAATCCCCCTAATTTTTTACATCCACCTTAGGGGCGATTCTGATGAGTGAAATTCTATCCTCAAATGTACATTATGATTTAGATACCGATGCGCTATTACAACATGCATTAGATCGCAAAGAAGGTGTTCTAAGTGCGTCAGGTGCCTTTTCTGTTGCTACGGGTAAGCGTACGGGGCGCTCTCCCAAAGACCGCTTCGTTGTAAAAGATGCGCTTACTACAGATACGGTTGCTTGGGGAAACACCAATGTCCCGGTTGACCCCGCAATTTTCGATGCGCTTTGGAAGCGAACAGCAGAGTACTTATCAGATAAGGAAATTTTTGTGTCTCATTTGCGCGTTGGTGCGGACGAACAAGATTACCTGCCGGTTGAAGTCATTACTGAAACAGCCTGGCATAATTTGTTTGCACATCATCTCTTTATCGAGCCAGAAGGCGACTATGCGAATGGAAAAGCAGTATGGACTGTGATGAGCGCGCCTGGTTTGAAAACAGATCCAAAGCGTGATGGAACAAACAGCGATGGTGCTGTGATGATTAACTTGAGTCAGCGAAAAGTTTTGTTATGTGGAATGCCATATGCGGGTGAAATGAAAAAAGCCATGTTTTCCGTATTAAATTACTTTTTGCCAGAAGATGATGTGCTGCCTATGCATTGTGCCGCGAATGTGGGTGAGGATGGTGATGTCGCTTTATTTTTTGGTTTGTCTGGAACTGGGAAAACAACGTTATCTGCAGACCCAGAGCGGTTTTTGATTGGGGATGATGAGCATGGTTGGAGTAAGACTGGCGTTTTTAATTTTGAAGGTGGTTGCTATGCAAAATGTATAGACCTTTCAAAAGAAAGAGAGCCCGTTATCTGGAATGCGATTCGTTCAGGTGCGATTATGGAAAATGTTGTGCTGAGAGAAAATGGAGAGCCAGACTATACAGATGCGACGCTGACTCAAAACACACGTGCAGCTTATCCAAGAGAATTTATACCAAAACGTATTGAAGCAAACCGTGCAGGAACACCAAAGTCTGTGCTTTTCTTAACGTGTGACCTATATGGTGTGCTTCCGCCTGTGGCGCTGTTAACGAAGGAGCAAGCGGCATATTACTTTTTAAGTGGTTACACTGCACTAGTGGGAAGCACTGAAGTCGGAAGCCCATCAGGTGTTTCAGCGACCTTCAGCACATGTTTTGGTGCACCATTTTTTCCTCGACCAGCGACAGTGTATGCGGAGCTGTTAATGAAACGCATTGAAGAAACGCAAGCACAGGTTTACCTAGTCAACACTGGCTGGACGCGAGGAGGTTATGAAACGGGTGGGAAACGTTTTTCAATACCGACGACACGTTCTGTTGTTCGAGCTGCATTATCAGGAGGCTTAGTTGGTGGACCAACAGAAACCATTCCAGGTTTTGGGATTCGTGTTCCTGCGGCGGTTAAGGGTGTTGATGCAAGCGCGCTAAATCCGCGTAATACATGGGCTGACCAAGCGGCTTTTGACGTACAGACAAGGGTTTTAATCCAAGGCTTTATTGAAAACTTTAATAAGTTTGATGTTTCAAAAACGATTAAAGATGCAGGGCCAAGCTTAGAAGATTAGGACAAATGAATATCACTGAGAACCTGCGAAATTTACGTCAGCGAATTAGTGACATCGAAAAAACTTATAATCGAAAGCCAGGTTCCGTAACCCTATTAGCTGTTTCTAAAAAGCAGGCCGCCTTGCAGATTCGCGAAGCCTATCTTGCGAGTCAGCATTGTTTTGGTGAGAATTATCTTCAGGAAGCGATTACCAAGAAAACAGCACTGCAAGATTTAAATATCGAGTGGCACTTTATTGGCTCGGTGCAAGCAAATAAAACAAAAGAGATTGCTGAGAATTTTTCCTGGCTGCATAGTTTGGATCGAATTAAAGTTGCCCAGCGCCTTAGCGTGCAACGTCCGCCAAGCTTGCCACCACTAAATGTTTGTATTGGAGTTAATATTAGTGAAGAGGCCAGCAAGTCCGGTGTCTCACTTTCCGAGTTGCAAACATTTATATCAGAAGTTTCGACAATAGAGCGCTTGCGTGTGCGAGGCCTTATGGTGATACCAGAGCCTACGGATGATAAGGAAAAACAGCACGCGATTTATCAGCAAGTTGTCATAATTCAAAACAAGTTAATACAAAAGGGTTTTGAGCTGGATACCTTCTCGATGGGCATGACGCATGATTTTGAAGCGGCGATAGCCGCGGGCAGCACAATTGTTCGCATTGGAACGGCAATATTTGGAAAACGGACATAAGGAAGTCGCATGGATAATGTAAAAATAGCTTTTATCGGCGCAGGTAATATGGGTCGCGCGTTAATCGTAGGCTTGATTACAACGGGAGTTCCAGCTCAGCAAATTACAGTCAGTAATCCTTCTCTAGAAAAGTTACAGTGGTTGAGTGATCACTTGAAAGTACAAACGACAATGGATAACGTTGCCGCTATAAAAGATGCTGATATTATCGTTTTTGCAGTGAAGCCCCATGTTTTGCCTGAAGTCTGTAACGAGTTAAAGACTTTAATTGCAGAGTGCTCCCCATTGATTATTTCCGTGGCTTCAGGTGTTTCTTCAGAAAAAATAGAAGCATGGTTAGGCGGCAAGCCATCCATCGTTCGTGCGATGCCAAATACGCCCGCAGCAGTCAGCGCTGGAGCGACGGGATTGTTTGCTAATGCTTTTGCTAGTGAGGCGCAGAAAGAAGTAGCGGAAATGTTATTTCGAGCTGTTGGCATTTCAGTATGGTTAGATGAAGAGGCATTGATAGATTCAGTGATTGCTGTATCAGGGTCTGGTCCAGCTTATTATTTTCTCTTTATGGAAGCGATGCAAGAAGCTGCTCGCTCTATGGGGCTAGACGATGAAGTTGCACGACTGCTAACATCGCAAACGATTCTAGGCGCTGCACGCATGGTGATGGAAACCGATCAAAATGTAATGCAATTGCGCGAATCGGTGACATCGCCACATGGCACAACGCAGGCGGCTATAGAAGTTTTTGAGGCCGGGAACCTTCGTCAGCTTATCGCGGATGCAATGAGAGCGGCATGCGACCGCTCAAAAGAGATGGCTTCGGAAATCAACTAAATTCTGCAAGAGGATATGATGGAATCTTTCAAGTATGCGCTAATTATGCTGATCAATTTCGTTTTTGATGCATATATTTTTATTTTATTAGTTCGTTTGGTTTTGCAAAAAATGGGCGCTCATTGGCACAACCCAATTTCACAGTTTGTTGTTAAAGTTACACAGCCAGTTGTTGTGCCATTGCGTAAGATTTTTCCTGGTTTTAAAGGGTTTGATCTCGCGATAGTTGTTGCAATATTTTTGCTTGAGTTTATAGAAACGGTTCTGTTGGTTTGGATGAAAATAACTTTGTTTCCTGGAATTTTGGGGGCTATTGTTGTGACCCTTGGTATGCTGGGAGGCAAGGTGATTGATCTCTATTTTTATGGCGTTATTATTGCCGTCATAATGAGTTGGGTGCCTGCATTGCAGCACAGTCCCTTGAGCAGTATTGTCAATATAGTAACGAGACCTTTGATGGCTTTAGGGCGGCGTTTTATTCCCTCGATCAGTAATTTTGACATATCACCCATCGTTATTTTGCTCGTGCTAAAGCTGATGGAAATTTTAATCACAAGCCCAATCATTGATTTGGGTTATCAGCTGGCCTACGCCAGCTAGAAATTATAAGTAAGATCCAGTACGATGGCTCTTCATTAACCATATTCCTCAGGAGATATATATGAGTGCGCTTGTTCAAGCTACCGGAGATGCCGACTTTGATGCGGACGTTTTGCAATCAGACGTGCCTGTTTTAGTAGACTTTTGGGCGCAGTGGTGTGGCCCGTGTAAGATGATAGCCCCCATATTAGAAGAAGCGGCCAAGGAATATGATGGTAAGGTAAAATTTGTAAAAGTGAATGTTGATGAAAATGCTGAAACGCCCGCTCAGTATGGTGTCCGAGGGATTCCCAGCCTTATTTTATTCAAAGGCGGCAGTGTGGTCGCAACGAAAGTTGGTGCCTTAACAAAGTCTCAGTTGAAGACATTTTTGGATCAAGAAGGCCAAGAATAAAAGCCCCTGCCCTAGCGCGCGGCATTTATTTAACTGGTTTTGCGGCTTGTAACCAGAGAAAAATTGCGTATACTTACTCGTATCCCGTTCAGGGCTTTTATTGATTCGACAATCCCATCAATTTAGGTTTTTCTTTTAGAGATACATTTCTTTTTATTCCAAATTTTTAAACAAACCAGTGAGACACTATGAACTTAAGTGAACTTAGAAATAAACCAGCCGAAGAGTTAATGCAGCTTGCACAATCAATGGGCATTGACGGTCTTGGTAATATGCGCACGCAAGATATTATCTTTGCTATCCTAAAATCCCACGCGAAAAAAGGTGAAGACATCTTTGGCGATGGTGTTCTTGAAATCTTACAAGATGGTTTTGGCTTTTTACGTTCCGCTGGCAGTTCTTATCTTGCTGGGCCAGATGATATCTATGTATCACCCAGTCAAATTCGTAAATTTAGCCTCAGAACGGGAGATACCGTTTCTGGTAAAATACGTCCGCCGAAGCAAGGCGAACGCTATTTTGCGCTGTTACAGCTTGCCGAAATGAATTTTGAGCAGCCAGAGAAGTCTCGAAATAAAATTTTATTTGAAAACCTTACACCGTTATTTCCAGAAGAGCGTTTGCTTATGCAGCTTGGTAATGGGAGTACTGAAGACATTACCGCAAGAATTATTGATTTGGCTTCTCCGATTGGTAAAGGCCAGCGTGGCTTAGTTGTTTCTCCGCCAAAAGCGGGTAAAACGATGATGATGCAGAATATTGCAACGTCTATTGCAACGAATCACCCAGAGTGTGCTTTGATTGTTTTGCTCATTGATGAGCGGCCTGAAGAAGTGACAGAAATGACAAGATCAGTCAAAGGAGAGGTGGTAGCTTCAACGTTTGATGAGCCAGCAACGCGTCACGTTCAGGTGGCGGAAATGGTTATAGAAAAAGCGAAACGTCTTGTTGAGCATAAGAAAGATGTTGTTATTTTGTTGGACTCCATTACGCGTTTAGCGCGCGCTTATAACACGGTGATTCCGGCGTCTGGTAAGGTTTTAACGGGTGGTGTTGATGCTAATGCGCTTCAGCGACCAAAGCGATTTTTTGGTGCTGCTCGTAATGTTGAAGGTGGTGGAAGTTTAACGATTATTGCTACAGCGCTTGTTGAAACCGGTTCAAAAATGGATGACGTGATATACGAAGAATTTAAAGGCACAGGTAATATGGAGGTTCATTTAGACCGACGTATTGCAGAAAAACGGATTTTCCCTGCTATTAACATCAACCGTTCAGGAACGCGTCGTGAAGAGCGCATTACCAAGCCAGATGAGTTACAGAAGATTTGGATATTACGTAAAATCTTACACCCGATGGATGAGTTGGCGGCAGCTGAGTTTTTAATTGATCGCTTAAAGCTGACAAAGACTAATGATGAATTTTTTGATGCAATGAAATCTTAATTGTCCTCAACTGCTGTTAGATTTTAAAGATCGCATAGCGTGTAGCAGGTCCATCAACCCTACAAAATGTGCGCTGAGTTGTTCGAATAATTCAGGGTCAAATTGATGCTTTAGTCGCAGGTCTGTTAAGGCAAGATAGGCTTGTTGACCGATACCGATAAAATAATTCAATGGTACATTTTTTCTAATCGCTCTTTCAGGAAATAAACCAGAGAGTAGTAAGCATTGATCTCCTACATCACGTAATGATGCGCTACTCTGTTTACTGGCACTGTTACTTACGTTTTTTAAAAAGTCCAAAGCAATGATTGAAGAGCCAAGATTATTTTCTGTTGTATACCGGTCTAGCGTTATAACTAAATAGCTCTCTATGCCAACATCAAACATATAGCCTGTTTTTACTTCGGCTTCAGCAACCAAAGATTGCCACTCGGCGGTGCTAGTTGGTTCAGGTCTAAGAATCCCCATCATTTTCTCCAGAAGCATAACTTACTAGGAATTATAGCTGAGGCTGGAAATTCGTTATTTTTTTCAATGGGTTGATCTGGGTGTTTTATGTTCGCATAGCGGGGCAAGCTTGTGCGTATTCTGCAGCCTTACGATAGTTATTCTGCATGGCTTCTTGCTCGCCCAAGCCATCGCTCACTTTTGCGAGCTCCAGAAATGCGGGGGAAGAAGGGTCTAATGCAATCAACTTGTCGAGATGTAATTTTGCTTTGCCCCAAAGTTTTTCACGGCTGCATAGACGACCCAGACAAAGTAAGAGTTCAGGATCTTCAGGATGTTTTTTCAGCCATGATTCCGCGGTGCTAAGTTGCTTGCTTTCATTTTCAGCGCGTATTAAACCGTAGTATCTAATGAGCTTGTTGTCCCAGTGTTTTTTTAAGGCGGTTTCTATAGCAGAAGTAGCAAGCGCACTACATTGCTTATGTAGGGACTGTAGTGCAAAAGTGGCAACAACCTGCGAGTTTAGTTTAGTTGGTTTAGATAGGGCATCCCAGGTCACTTTCAATGTGTCGGCATCGCTTGATTCTGATAGAAGGGCGACAGCCACTTTCTCTTCAAGTACATCAAGCGAGGTCTCTGAAAGCGCTTTATATTTGCGAAGATTAGGTAAAAGATCAGCAAGTTGTTGCCAATTTTGTGTTTTCAATAACAGCTTTTTTTGTAGCTTTAAGTAACGAGGATGGTTTGGCTTTATCCGTTTAATGCTTTCTAAAGTTTCTTCAGCCTTATCCCACTGTTTTGCATTTATTTGAAAGTGCGCTTGTTTTAAATAAAGCGCAAGTTCTGCGACGGCCACTTTTTTTCGGCCGTGGTCTAGATAGGTGTCGCGACGATCATAGGCTTTTGACATGTGCGCTGATCTGGCAGCAAAAAGATAATTAGATAAAGGTGTCACACTGCCATGTAGGGCTTTTTTGAAACTGTTTTCAGCCTGGCCCCAGTCACCTTGAAGTAGCTGGCAGATTGCTAGTGTGGTTAGTTCCGCAGATTTTTTTTGTTTACGTTTTTTGTCCCAGCGTTGGTATTTGCTGCCGAGCCTTGATGTGTGATGGAGCAGGCGAAATATCATTGAAACAAGGGCAAAGGCTATGACAGTTAGAAGAATGCCGACCCACAAGCTCATCTCAATGCTCCAAGAGCCATAGGTAATGAGCACGTAACCGGGGTCACGGTGGATGAGAAAGCCTAGCCAAACAGCAAATAATAAAATCAAGAAGGCGATAAGTAATTTTTTCATTGTGCTTCCCTACCAGGATTGGTCGTCACAGGTGATGTGTCGCTCATGCTTTGATTGAATGCATTAAGCGTTTTTGAAATATTGGGTAAGTTTGGCGTTATGTTGACTGCAGAGAGCTTTTGCAGGCTTTCCAGAATGTTAGCCACTGCTGTTTGGTCACGGTAATAATTTTTAAGCCAATCATGGGCAAGATTCAGGCTTGTTTTATAGAGTTTAGGCTTCTGTTGGAGTATTGCCCACTCTGCTTGTGCTATTTTTAGTTGCACATTTTCGCGTAAAAATATGAGCTGTTCTGGTGACAGTAGCGGCATCACGGGTTTTTTAATGTGGCGGATGATAACCAACTCTTTCAAGCCAGATAAACTGTTCGTCATTTTTTTATACCAGGACAATGCTTTATCTGATGGTGTTGTGAGCGGGATTGCAGGTGTTTGTGTGGGCGTAGTCCTAGCGGGAATGTCCGGGAGGTTTTGCACAGCTTGGCCTAATTGATCTAAGCGCAAAACAAGGTTGGTAACATCAACTTTGGGTGATGCTTTTAAGGCGGAGATGTCCTGAAGTAATGCATGTTTTATGTTAAATGCAGTCGTACTTGAAGTAGACTGCAGTGCTTGGTTTGCAGCTTCTAATAATTGCAAAGCGGCTGTAGCATCGTGGCCGATGGTGAGATGTAAGTTAGCTAAATGTGCAAGATATGCAGCTTTACTGATCGCTCTTTGGGTGCTGACCTGCGAGGTTTTTTCAAAGAGCTGTCTGAGTTTGTTCTGTGTTGTTGATAGTTGTTGTTGTAAATTTTCATTTTTTGTTTTAATGCGTTCCAGGGCCATGGTTATTTGCGTTGAATGTGTGATCGCACGGTTTTTAGTGTTGCTGAATGTTTGCCAAATAAAAGTAGTAAAACATGCTGTCGCAAAAGCAAGTACGATTGCGATCAATCCGAGAGTTAGGGCGCGTCGCGCAGTAGCGCTCGATTTTTTGATAGGGTTGACAGGCGCAGAAGGCGTTGTTGTTGGCATGATGTTTCCTTAAGAATAATGCAGCAAGTTCTCCATTCTACGTGAAAGCATCACTGTCGCAAAGCGAATCAAGTGCTGTCACTCATGCTTTTGCAACGCAGGGGTATGTAACATGCAGTATAAAATGGCATGGTCGCTTGCGTTTGCAGCGACAATAACGTGTTTCCATCCCAGTTGTTCCGCTAAGCATTTCATCTTGGGGCTGATAACAAGCAGCGTTGTATTTAGCATGGTGCTTACTCTGCTCTGCAAGCTGAATAAGTTCTGTAGGCTTTCTAGGCTAGTGCTGATGATAATGTCGAAGGACGTATTGAGCACAGTTGCTTTTTGTTTTTCTGTATACTTTGGTAATACTCTGCGGTAGCAAAGTTTTACTGTCACGTTTGCGTTGCGTTCTGTGAGCGTGTCTTTTAGTAGTGGGCGCGGATTTTCACCACAGAAAATAACAAGTTTCTTGTCGTTTACTTTTTCTAAAATGGGCAAGGCAAGCAAGCCTTCGCTATTAAATGATTCGGGGATAATGAGCGCTACAGTGGTATGTGCTGCTAAGCGGGCTGCAGTACCTGGACCGATTGCAATTACCGTGACCTCTGCGGGAATAATTTCATTTGGTTTTAAGCAGACAGCATTAGCACTCGTAAAGATAGCAATATCAATGTGACTCCATGAACAGTGTTCACATTTGATGGGTATGATTTCCATGGTAGGAAAATCAATAACCTTGCCGCCAAGATCCACAATTTGTTTACTCAGAGGCGCAGCCTGATGGTAAGGTCGCGTGTTAAGTACGGTGATGTTATTGAGCGTTTTCATGGATAACCTTGTCAGCGCCTTTTTCTAATAAAACTTTCCCACACTGTTTGCCGAGGTTAGCAGCCGCTTCAGGTAGGCCGGATATTTGCGTTGTTAAAATCGTTTTGCCATCTAAGCTACCAACCATCGCATGCAATGATAATTGGCCATTAATAATTTCTGCATGTGCAGCGACGGGTGTATGACAGTCTCCATTTAGGACTTTGTTGACGGCACGTTCAGCCGTGACACAATCTGATGTGCTTTGATGTTGCAGTTGTTTCAATAAGTCGAGCACTGCGTCGTTTTCACTGCGGCACTCAATGCCAATTGCAGCTTGTCCAATTGCTGGAATAAAGGGTTTTACAGGTAAATGCTGTGTTATGCGATGATCTAAACCTAAGCGATTTAGACCAGCGGTTGCCAAGATGATGGCATCATATTCGCCGTCGTCCAATTTACGAAGACGCGTGCCAACATTGCCACGCAGCATTTTAGTTTGGAGAGCTGGTTTTAATGATTTTAAAAGTGATGCACGGCGCGGGCTGGAGGTGCCAACAACAGCAGAAGACGGAAGTGCTTCAATAGAAGCATATTGGGTAGATAAAAAAGCATCTCGTGCGTCATCACGTTTGCAGATCGCAGCCAGTGTCAAACCATCACAGTCTTGAACGGACATATCTTTAATGCTGTGTACGGCAATATCAGCGTCGCCATCAAGCACGGCACGCTGCAGCTCTTTTACAAATAAAGACTTGCCGCCGATATCCGCAAGCGGAATTGATTGTTCGCGGTCGCCTTGTGTTGTTAGCTCGATAAATACGATATCTAAGCTATCGTCGAGCTGCAGCAGTGCCTCTTTAACGAAGTTTGTTTGCCAGAGTGCGAGGGGGCTTTTCCGTGTTGCGATTCGTATTTTCATCATTGCTTTTTGAATGCTTCGATCATCTGATCTTTTTCATCCCAAAGCGTGTTTAACCAGCCTTGGAATTGTTTGCGAAAATTTCTGTCTTCATGATAGTTGCCAGTCAGTGCCTCTGTTACGGGCAGCACTTCGTAACGCACATAAATCTTATTGATCTTGCCACAGAGAAAACGCCAGAGGCTGTTGTCCTTAGCATCATAGTGAATAGTAGTGTTAATAATGCCGTCGAGCTTGTCTTGCATTTCATTGAGCACAATTGCGATGCCACCAGATTTTGGTTTTAGCAGGTGCTTATAAGGTGAGTTTTGGCGGTCACGTTTTTCTGTGTTGAATCGTGTCCCTTCAGCGAAATTCATAAAGGTGGTTGGGAACGCTTTAAATTTTTCACAGGCTTGCTTGGTGGTCTCAATATCTTTGTTTTTAAGTTCAGGCCGTTTTCTTATTTCACTGCGAGTATGACGTGCCATCAGCGGGTAGCCAAGTAGGTAGCAACCAATGCCAGCAATGGGAAGCTGCCACATTAAAGCTTTTTTCATAAAAAATTTAATGACGGGGATCTTGCGATTAAAAACACTACCGAGTACAGGAATATCGATCCACGACTCATGGTTGGCAATTAGTATATACCAACCTTTGCGATTGAGTTTGCCGCTACCCTGTACATCCCATTTGCCGAAGGTGCTGAACATGAGGATGTATTTATTAAAAAACATCCACCAGACAGGCAGTACAAGCGCGGCACTCATCGCATGGTGACGCAGTTTTGGAAAAGGAATTAGCCAGGCAATACCAGCGACAATCAAAATGATGATGGCAAATACCAACATATTTAACACAAGTAGTAGGGTGGCGATGCAGCCACGGAAAAAACTGATGATATTGTTTAGCATGATACTTTACTCTGTAGGTGGTTGGAGTTTGGTGTTATCAAGTTTTAGTTTTTCAGCTTCTTTGTAAAGGTTTTTGTGTTTTGGTTTTAATACCATTTTGTAAGGACAGTCTTCTTGCATTGAAGCGCTACAGTTTAAGTAGCCGCCTAAGTTCTTGCTCCAACTGCCGCCACTCGGTTGATAGGTTAGTGTGTGAAAAATCAGCATCACCGGAAAAGCAGTTTTAGGGTTAGTTTTATAGACGCAGGTAATTTGCCCTACATTGGCACCAACCCACTGTGCGCCAACAAAATGCCTTAAGCTCAGTGCAAAAGACATGTCGTAACTCTTATAGTTACCATTCTTTGTTGTCCAAGTTTGTTTGCTGGGGTTTTTAATGATTTTGCTGATAGGAGGGCAAAAGAAGCGATTTTTTGCTGTTGTCCTTGAGTTGTTCGTGGTGGTGACAGCATAGGACGTGATCGTCCAAAGTGAAAGAATAAATAGCGTGAGAAAAAGAGGCTTGCGTTTCATGTTTGATCCCGTATTTTAGTGGGATCCAATTGTATCCCTAAACTCACCTAAAAGAAATGTTATGCAATACCATTATGCTAAGACACGCTTTGTCCTAATCCTGCTTTTAGTGGGTGGTTTGGTTTATGCTTTTTCAGCTCATAAGGTGGTGCCACCTAAGCAGTTAGATAACATTTGTGTGGTTCTGAGGCTTCGGCCTGCGTGGTATCTTGCAGCGCAAAAAGTCGAAGAAAAATGGGGAGTATCGGTTAGCACGCAAATGGCTTTTATTTACAGGGAATCACATTTTCGCTCTGAAGCTATGCCTAAGCGTAAAAAACTATTCAGATTTATTCCATGGTTCCGAACTTCTTCCGCTAAGGGTTATGCGCAAGCTATCAATAATACGTGGCGTGTTTATTTGCATGAAACACATCAGCGAGGTGCATTGCGAAATAACTTTGCGAGATCTTTAGATTTTGTGGGTTGGTACTTACATCGCGCGCATCATCGCCTTGGGGTTTCTAAAGATGATGTTTATGCGTTATATCTTGCTTACCACGAAGGGCTTTCTGGCTACGTGCGAGGATATTATCAGCAGCAACCGCAACTTATGAGAATCGCCCGCAAAGTACAGCGTCGCGCGCTGCGCTATCAGCAACAGCTCATACAATGTAAAAATCAGCTGCCAAAGAAAGCCTGGTGGCATTTTTGATCAGCAGCTCTGGTAATTCCATACAATCCTGGAGTTCAACTCCAGGATTGTATGGAATATATAGAAGAGTCATTACAAAATAGCATTTTCATTTGGCAGGGAAGTATCCTGTGATGGTGGCTGTGGGCCGCGTCAGCCTGGAAGAAGGGCTCAGGAGTGCTGCTATAGCGGTATTTTCAGGCGTTCTCGACCAAAAAGTTCGCAAAAAAATGATAGGGCGGCTATAATTACTGCGAAGGCGGTATTTTCGGTTTTTTTATAGGTGGTCAAATGGAAGTAGCAGAAACATTTTCTCAGGCCTTGGCTGAGAAAGTTCGGGAGCATCGTAGGCGCTCTGGCTTAACTCAACAAGCGCTTGCCCAGCATGCCGGCGTTGGCAAAACAGTTATCTATGATATAGAGCATGGTAAGTCGAGTGTGCGTCTTAATACGCTGTTAAAAGTTCTGCATGTATTGAATATAAAGGTTCGTTTAGAGAGTCCATTAACAAGCGGGGACGTTCATGATGCGTGAAGCATTTGTATTTAATCACGGTGTCTATGCAGGCCGTTTTATTGAGCAAGATGATGGTGGCTACGCATTTATTTATGATGAAGCTTACCAAGGATCACCAATCTCTTTGACAATGCCTGTTATCCAAAAACAATTTTTTTTCGACGCTTTCCCTGCTTTTTTTGATGGTGTTTTGCCAGAGGGTGTCATGCTAGAAGCGTTACTCAAGTCTGCTAAGCTCGATCGTTCTGATTATTTTGGTCAGCTTGTTCAGGTTGGGCATGATCTCGTTGGTTCAGTAACGGTGGAGTCAAATAAATAATGCAATACTGCCCGATTACTTATGAGCCTATCAATGCTGATGTAAAATATTCAAAAAGGGGTTTGCATTTACTATCGCCTCGGCTGACGGCGCTATCTGATTTGAGTTTGACAGCAGAAGAGCAGCGACAAGAGGCGGTGCGGCGTGTTGATAAAATGTCTGTTCAAGGCGTGCAAGCAAAACTCAGTGTTACTTTAAATGTTAAAGAACAGCGGTTCGATATTGTTGATCATGGGGGACGATATATCCTGAAGCCGCCATCAGAAATTTTTTCAGAAACGCCGGAAAATGAAGATTTAAGTATGCGGCTAGCAGCGTTAGTTGGTATTGAGGTTCCTTTGCATGGGCTCATTCACTGTGTTGGTGGGATGATGACTTATTTTATCAAACGTTTTGATCGATATGGAAAAAACAAGAAAATTGCAGTGGAGGATTTTGCGCAATTATCAGGGAATGATCGCAACACGAAATATAGCTTCTCGATGGAGAGGTTAATTCCGATTATAGAAATGTATTGCACGTTCCCGCAAATTGAAAAAGCAAAATTATTGCTAAGGGTGCTATTTAATTTTCTTATTGGCAATGAAGATATGCACCTTAAAAATTTTTCATTGATTACTAGAGATGATAAAACAGAATTAGCGCCAGCCTATGATTTTATAAATTCAAGCATTGTTTTAAGTGGTAATGCGAAAGAAGAGATTGCGCTACCGCTTAATGGTAAGAAGCACCACTTAAAACAAAAAGACTTTGTAGATTACTACGCGTATGAAAGATTGGGCTTGAATGAGGGGATAGTAAAGCAGCAGATTCAAAATATATCTCAAGCTTTGCCACACTGGCTACAATTAATTGATCAAAGTTTTTTATCGTTTGAAATGAAACAGCGATATTCAGCGTTATTACAAGCCCGGTGGTGTGTTCTGAGGGGGGTGTAAGTTTGCTTGGAGATAGTGTTGCTATAAAAAATTATCAAGATACCAAGAGGTCTAAAATACGACAATGAGAGATGCTGCATGCAATTTGGCGTCTAAAATGAGCCTATCAGTGCTATTACGAGCTATTTTCAAAGCCTGTTCTATACTTCACTATAAAGTGTAGGTTATTAAACAGGAGACTTTCTCTGATGAGTTTGCAGGATTTTTTAATTAAATTTATTGTTAATCTAATCGTAGCCTTAGCTATTTTTCTTGCTATAGGATTGCTTGCAGAGCAAGTGATGCCAGATGGGCACAGCATGTTATCCGTGTGGCAGTTTTGGGTGATGATTGCAGCCTATCCTGTCATTAGAAGCGTGCTGAATTTAACTCAAAGTTTCAGGTAAAGCCGATGGAATTTTTAACCACAATACCAGTTATTGCTTTATTTTTAATTGTCCTTGGTGCTTGGGTTTTTTTTCATATGGATGCGCATCAAGACGAAAGTATGTCAGGTGAGATATACCCGAAGCAATGGAATAGAAAAAAGAAGTGGGTTGTCACAGTATGTTGGGTTACAGCTGTAGTGCTCTATTTTATGAGCTTCATATATGGTGTTGTTAATGTCCTAGAGTCAGGAGATCCACTTACCAAGCATCACTTATACCACCTTGCTTTGGGCAGTGTGATTATTTATCTGTTGTTGAGTCTCCTTTTTTTCTTTATTGGTGCTTCTGTTATGGCGTGGGGTGTTGGGTTAAAAGCTTTTTATATAGGTATTCTGGCATCTGCTGTTGTTATGGTTGTGATTGCGTTGGGTTTATATTTGTTG
>Ga0316204_10002866_pt1 | contig 37064 bp, 41 predicted proteins | sample 6monrhotite_MG_2_FD_205661 | JGI IMG/M metagenome (GOLD analysis project Ga0316204, IMG submission 205661) | Microbial mat bacterial communities from mineral coupon in-situ incubated in ocean water Damariscotta River, Maine, United States -... | ecosystem: Environmental > Aquatic > Marine >... | reverse complement strand
CTCAATGACCGCCGCCGTGTGCGCAATCCCACCCTTCGTGTAACGCATCAGAACCCCTTTCCATCAAAGGGGCGTTCCGTTTACGATGCAAGGTGTTACCGGTTAGTAAATTACGTCAGGTGGCGAGATTGCCTATTGACTTATCTGCAAATCAACCTATATAGGTCCCACGTATTACATGTGTTGTGAGTTATATGAATGACCGCTTGCCGGTTAGCTTATTTTATCCCTGACATTGTGAACGCTAAATTAACCGAACTACCACATTATGCGGAGTTCGGAACCATCACTCCTGAATGAGGAATAAATTACATGGCTACTGGTACAGTAAAATGGTTCAATCCGACAAAAGGTTTTGGATTTATTGAGCCTGAAGACGGGTCAAGCGACGCTTTTGTCCACATCTCGGCAGTTGAGCGCGCGGGTTTGAGCACACTTAACGAGGGGCAGAAAGTCTCTTATGAAATTCAGCCCGGACAAAATGGAAAATCTTCTGCAGAAAATTTGTCTGTCGTCGATTAATTTTTGCGATGTGCCGCCCTTAACTTTAGTTAAGGGCGGTCGTATTGGCGGGCCTTTGTATTGCCCTTCGAATTCCAAAAAAATGACTGTTCGATCAATTTTATTGAATCAGATGAATAGGAATTCAAAATGTCCAAGCGTGGAAAATTAAAAGCCGAGAAATTGTTCGCAGATACCCAAAAAAAGAATAAACAATCCGCAAATAAACAAGATCTAGAGAAAAAACAAAGAGCGGAACGCACGGCCAGTTTAAAGGCCCTGCGGCTTGCAAAAGCGGCCAGTGACGAAATAATAGCGAGCGCCGCCAAAACCAACTAAGCCGAATAATTAAAAATAATCGGCCGCTACTCTCTAATTCTTCCAGTTGGAATAGCCGTAAATCTACTTAAATACCTTGATAGCTGATTGGACGTTTGTGTAAGCCTTGTTGAGGGCCGCATTCCAAATCAAGCAAATGTAAATTGGTCAATGGCCTTGGTGCCAAACGGCGAACCTTTCTCCTCCCGTGGGACTAAAATTTTTAAATCCGAACACCCTCTCTACTGGCGCTCCAGGTTTTACCTGAATGATGCAGCCAATGAATCCAAAAAATCTTAGGAAACAATATGAATACAGAACAAAACTTTTTGGTCAGATATGGCCTGCATAATTTCGTGTCTTGCTCGGGAGGAAACGGGAAGAACACGTTCTTCATCAGATGCGGGGTAGGTCAAAGGATGATTCGCCATGCGGAAAACTTGATAAAAGAAGCTTTTGGCGACGTCATGGAAATTCAACGGGTTTAATTTCTATTTCCCCACCGACAGGGTGCAAAAAGTCTCCCCCCCCTATTTGTGGAATGAATGCCTGGAAATCGGAACTCCGTTCCGCCAAGTTTTCGAAGCCTTGCACCGAGAACAAATTCGATCTCCTGCCCATTCACTTTGAAAAGAACTTTCGCACCGAAGGCAGGGCCGACTCTTGGAGGTGTCGGATACCGGCAGGTTGTTTTCCTCTATATCGGGGGGGCTGTGGGTCATGATTTTTCCTGTGGCCGGCTCCTCAATCGGTCGAGATCAAGAATCGTATGGGTAATGAGCTCCTTGCGCCCCGAGACCTGGGCTTCGGGGGTCGCAGAGAAGAGCTGCAGCAAATACGAGGCCTTCCCCGCGGCTTCTGCCCAAGTCTTCGCCGGTGTTGCGAGGAGCAGAATTTCCAGTTCACTCTGGCGCAGTTTGGAAGTCACCAGATCGTCTTGAAATTCCTGAAGAAGGCGTCGAATTTCTATTGATTTTTGAACCTGAATATCTCGGCGCTCATCTAGATCAACGGGGTCATTTGCCATCGTTTGGTCTCCGATTTACAAGAAACGTTCAGGCCACTTCGACGTGGTGAGCGTTCAGCATTAACGTAAAACACATTTTTTTTGGCGCTGCACATAAGGCCTGTCACATTCCCAGTCGTTACCGGAATAATCGAGGTGGGCGTCCTTCGGCAGGACAATGGCTGCACATGACTTTTTGAGCGCCCTGTAACCACGGTCGCATTCCCAACCCGCGCCATAAGACGCGTCAGCAAAAAATGCATTTTCAGGCACCTTTATTTTTTGACACATATCGCCAGAAGCTCGATACCCTCGATCACACTTCCAACCCGTGTCATAAGACCCGTCCACAAAAAATGCATTTTCAGGCACCTTTATTTTTTGGCACACATTGCCAGAAGCCCGATAACCGCGATTGCATTTCCAACCCGTGTCGTATGAGCTGTCGGCTAAATATCCATGAGTCGGAACGTTGATCGCTACGCAGACGTCGTCAATGTTCTGGAAACCACGGAGGCATTTCCAATCATTTCCAGATGAGACCAAGTAAGAGTTTTTCGGTTTTTTAACAGCGAAGCAGGCCTCATTTTTTTTATAATATCCACGTTTACATTCCCAACCAACTCCATACGACGCATTCGTTGGGTAGGCATTCGCCGGCACCCTAATCGCCAAGCATGCTCCCTTCGTTTCTCTGTGACCCAAATCACACTCCCACCCGGAACTGTAGGACTTCATATGTGCGTTTTTAGGCATCTTGGCTGAGTTACTTTGAGCGGCATTGGCGACAGGCAAAAAGGTGAAAATTAACAGCGGTAAATATAAGTAAAATAAACGAAATTTTGACCGTCGATACGATTTCATTGTTTGTTCCTATTTTAAAATTAACTGTCAGGGTTATTTGGAAAGATGAACCTGACTTATTCTACGCGCCCGATCTTTCATAACTTGATTTTTCAGCTCCGCCGCCAGCAGGTAAACGCCTCGTTCTTTCGGAGAACCTTCAAGACGAGTTAACTCACCCTCGGTTCCGGATGGCGAACTGAAGCTTTGGTGCAAAGTACACGCCAGGTGCGACGCCAAAAACCACGAGTATAAGAACCGATAATGGAGGTGAAACACGCATGGAAATTCCTCTAAGAAACTGAAAAACTGGCTGTTTGATATCGATGCCTAAAATTTTTTTTCTAAAAATCAGCGACACCTAGAAAAAAAACGTATGAGCCCTTTTTGCGGCGTTTGTAGACGTCGTGTGCCGCCGCATGTATCTGATCTATTAGAACATCGAAGGCTTCCAGTAGGCCATTTTGTGAGTTGTCTATCAGTGGGTTAAGCTTCTGTATGGCGCTCGCTTCGATAAAAAAGGTAACCTCCATGATTTCGTCAAACCCCCAAAAACAGATACGGTTTTTGGTAGGGTAGAAAGATCGCATTTGATTTGGGAAGTCCAGTGACATTTACGTCGTCCCGTTGGGAACATTTTGATTTCCGCTAAGATCATTTGGTGAATCACAGGAAGCCAGATCGCGAAAGAATGCGGCGTCCAAGTCATTCGGATCAACTTTTAGCGTCGGCCCAAATTTTGCGGCCTCTGAAACCGGAGGCAGGTGGAGCAATGTTAATATTCGCCGATATCCGACAAATGACACCCCCTGCAAAAACTCATCTTCTGTTTCCACTTGATAATCGCTCTCGGGCAATAAGCCATCGTAATTTTCAATCTCAAAAGACTTTTTGAAAGTTATGGTTTTCACACGAATACGGTTTGCCATTTGGAGCTTCTTTAAGGAGGCGTCGGCGAATGAAGAAGAAAAAGTCGAGGACACATAGGTGTCCGCGTAATTGATTTTTATGGCCTAGAGAGTGGGTGTGCCGGTTCCGATGTGTCTTTGGACGGAATGGCGGGCTTGTCCGCTAAAGGCGCATCACCGAGTTCGTCATCGGGTTTTGCGCTGTTCCCGTTCAATGTTTTTAATGAAGTAGAAAATTTCTTAAAGGACATTTAAAATGCCTTTCATTAAAGGCAACGATGATATGTTGCCTTATATATATAAATTATATTAATAAAAAATCAAATTAATAATTAATATAAGCTATTATTTGTATAAAAAATTTTAAATATTATTAATTATTATATATTTTTTTAAACTAAGTCGAATATTATTAAGTAATTATTTCCGTATTTTTAAAATCTGATTCGAAAGATTTCATTTGATATTATAGCCTTGCGAGTAGCCGCAGGGTTCATATTTCAGGTGCGGCATTGAGGTCGCCGGTTCGATCCTGATCGCCTCCACCATCAAACCCCCAAGGGTGGCCTTGGGGGTTTGTCCGTTGTGGGGTTCGTCTTCGTTTGGGGGGCAGCCCCAGTGTGACAAAATCATGCCAATGGCTGTTAAGCGCGACAATCGCCCGCCCTGGTTAGCGCAATCGCTTAAGCATCTGTTTCAGTTTGGGCAGAAAACTGGCGCCCGGCACCAGGAAGCCCTTTTCAACGGCGCGGGCATGCAATGACCCTGCATGAATGCCGATCAGGCGCACCTGTCCGGGCGCGGTTTCATAAATAACGGGGGACCCGGAATCTCCCGGCAGGACCTTGCAGTCGTGGGTGATCAGCGGTCTTTTGGGTTCGAACCGCCAGACTGCGCAGCCCGGATGCGCGGTCAGGACGTCCTTGTGATCAATGCTGTATCCTGCCTGGATGAATTTGGTGTTGGCCTTTCGTAGCGCCGCAAGTTTGTCCGGATCAAGGCGCTGGGGTTCGATGAGTTCGGTTATCGGAACGGGATCATCTTCGAGGACGACAAGCGCCCAGTCACGATTGGTGTAGCCACGGTATTTCGGGTTTTTTGGGACGTAACCCGGGGCAATGAAAAAATCTTTCACCGCCGAGGTGAACAGATAGGTCCCCCGCTGCCAGCCCGCAACGAACCGCAAGGTTCCCAACCGCCGTCGCCGTTCCTGTTTTTGCAGCCACAGGCAATGAGCGACGGTCAAAACCAGCCTGGGGCCAACCACGGTGGCCGTGCAAAACCCGCCCGTCGTCCGGTTTATACGCCCGACGGCGCGCCACGGGGCCTTCCGGGCGTCAACAATATAGCGCACATCAACGGCGGTTCTGCTTTTGACTCGATCATACAGTGAACCCGGTTTGGCTTGGGCGCCAAAGGAAAAAACCAGACCGATCAGGATAAGAATGGCGCGCATGGAAGATCAGATTGGCGGCAGGCGAATTGCGCCGTCGAGGCGGATGACTTCACCGTTGAGCATCATGTTATCGGCCATATGGAGCACCAGTTTGGCGTATTCCGCCGGGTCTCCCAGGCGGGGCGGAAAGGGAACCTGCCGCCCGAGGCTGTCCTGAACGTCTTCGGGTAGGTCAAACAGCATCGGCGTGCCGAAAATACCGGGCGCAATCGTCATCACGCGAATGCCGGACCTGGAAAATTCACGTGCCGCGGGCAGGGTCATCGCCGCTATACCCCCCTTGGATGCCGCATAAGCGGCCTGTCCGATCTGGCCTTCGAAAGCGGCGATGGACGCCGTATTGACAATCAGCCCACGCTCCCCGCCGTCAAGCGGCTCCAAAGCTTTCATCTCAGCGGCGGCGAGACGCATGATGTTGAACGTCCCGATCAGGTTGACATTGATTGTTTTGGCAAAGATTTCCAGATCCTGCGGACCGTCCCGGCCCACAATTTTTGCCGGTGGCGCAATGCCCGCGCAGCTGACAGAAATCCGGGCGGGGCCATGAACCCCGCAGGCATCGCGGATCGCCGCCTCGGCGCTGGCGGCGTTCGCCACATCGCACTGCACGGCGAGGCCGCCGATCTCACCGGCCAGCTCCGCCGCCGCCGCGACATTCATGTCCAGCAACGATACCTTCGCCCCGGCAGCAGCAAGTGCGCGCGCCGTCGCCGCCCCCAATCCGGAGGCCGCCCCGGTGACAATAGCCGCTACACCCTTAACTTCCATGTTCAGTTCCTTGTTTGGGTAAATTGATTATTCAGTGTCGTTCAAAAGCTGGTCCAGCGGATATCCCGCGCCCTCCTTGACATACTCCATCAACAGATGAGACTGCGTTTTTACTACGCCGTTACAGGTACTCAAGCGCTGGGTCAGAAAATGACTGTAACTTTCAACATCGGGGCTGACGATACGCAGGACATAATCCGCCGGTCCCGCGGTGCCGTGACATTCGATGACCTCAGGGTTGTCGCGGGAAAATTTACGCAGACACTCACCACCCTGTTCGCTGTTGGTCTCCAACGTCACCAGAACGATGGCCATGACACCGAGGCCGATGTTCTTGCGGTTCAGGCAGGCCATATACCCGTCGATCAGCCCGCGCTCCTCCAGATTGCGTAACCGGCGAAGGCACTGGCTTTGCGACAGGTGAACCTGTTCAGCCAACTTTGCATTCGACAGGCGACCGTTGGTTTGCAGGACTTGCAGTATTTTTTTGTCCATGAAATCAAATCTGGCAGACATGGCGGTGAATATCCTGTTTTGTGCAAGAATCTTGCATAATTTTAACGCGACAAGGCCAATTACGCGAGCACATTTCGCCGCTGTAAGGGTACATATATGTATCGTTTTCCTGAGGCGGCCTGGATTTCCCTATGGCAAATTTTTGCAGCAATATCCGCCCGGTCACCCTGATCGGCGCGCCGACCGATATCGGCGCGGCTGATCGTGGTGGGTCGATGGGTCCGGAAGCGCTTCGTGTCGCCGGACTGGAAACCGCGCTTTGCCTGATGGGGCTTGAGGTTGAAGATACCGGAAATCTGAAAGGGCCCGCCAATCCGGAGGCCCGTCCGCTGGGTGGCTATCGTCATCTTGGCGAAACGGCTGAGTGGTGCCGGAACGTGCGCGATGCCTGTTACGGCGCGCTCGGTACCGGGGCGACACCGGTGCTGATGGGTGGCGATCATTCCCTTGCCATAGGTTCAATCGCGGCGGCGGCACATCATTGCGCCGACCATGACAAATCCTTGTGCGTTCTCTGGCTTGACGCCCATGCGGATTTTAATACGCCCGGCACCTCGCCTTCCGGCAACATTCACGGCATGCCGGTTGCCGTTGTTTCAGGGTATGGCCCTGACCTGCTGACCGGGATTTGCGCCGCCAAGCCGATGCTTGATCCCGCCAGCATTATTCAACTGGGTATCCGATCAGTTGACAGGGTTGAAAAGCGCATGGTCATGGACAGCGGCCTTGATGTTCATGACATGCGCCGAATTGATGAACGCGGCATGCGCAGAACGATGGAAGACGTCCTCAACAAACTGGCCCGGCACGGCGGGCACCTGCACGTCAGTTTTGACGTCGACTTTCTCGATCCCGCCATCGCGCCGGGGGTCGCTACCTCGGTAAAGGGCGGGCCGACCTACCGCGAAGCACAGCTCTGTATGGAAATGATCTTTGAATCAGGCCTGATGCGGTCTCTCGATATCATGGAACTCAACCCCGCCTTTGATAACGGCAATCAGAGCGCCGAACTTGTTGTTGATCTGGTGAAAAGCCTTTTCGGTGAACAGATTCTCAGCCGACACTCGTACCAACGGATTGCCAGCTAACCTGACAGGAGATTTTTATGAACGCCATTCATCCGACCGCCGAACAGCTGATCGAAGTTGAATCGAGACTGGGAGCGCACAACTATCACCCGCTTGACGTCGTCCTGACCCGGGGCGACGGCGTGTATGTCTGGGATGTGGACGGCAATCGCTATCTCGACTGCCTATCGGCCTATTCGGCCGTCAATCAGGGCCACTGCCACCCGAAAATCCATGCCGCACTGGTTGAGCAGGCCTCACGTCTGCCGCTGACGTCGCGGGCGTTTCGCAATGATCAGCTGCCGCTGTTTTATGAAGACGTCTGCAAGCTGACCAATTCCCACAAGGTGCTGCCGATGAACAGCGGCGCGGAGGCCGTGGAAACGGCAATCAAGGCGGTTCGAAAGTGGGGGTATGATGTGAAAGGCGTGGAAGAGGATCAGGCGGAAATTATTGTCTGCGCTGACGGATTCCATGGCCGAACAATCACCATTGTCGGCTTTAGCACGGACCCGACCGCACGGAATGGCTTCGGCCCGTTTACGCCAGGGTTCAGGGTTGTTCCCTATGGTGACGCACAGGCGTTGGAGAACGCCATTACGGCCAACACGGTCGGTTTCCTGGTTGAACCCATTCAGGGCGAGGCGGGCGTGATTATCCCGCCGGACGGATATCTGAAGCGGGCGCGTGAACTTTGCAGCCGCCATAACGTGGCCCTGATTCTGGATGAAATTCAGACGGGTCTGGGCCGCACCGGGAAACTGTTTGCCGAAGAACACGCGGGCATTGAGGCCGACGTCACCCTGATCGGTAAAGCCCTGACCGGCGGGTTCTATCCCATGTCGGCAGTGCTGTCGAATACGGAGGTTCTGGGTGTTCTGAAACCGGGGCAGCACGGTTCAACCTTTGGCGGCAATCCGCTGGCCTGCGCCGTGGCGAGAGCGGCGCTTCGGGTGTTGATTGATGAGGGCATGATCGACAATGCGGCCGAGCAGGGGGGCTATTTGTTGCGAGAGCTTGGCAGGCTGCGGACCAATCGGGTGAAAGACGTGCGCGGCAAGGGTCTTATGGTCGCTGTGGAGTTTCACCCGGAAGCCGGTGGCGCACGGCGGTTCAGCGAAGCGTTTCAGAAGGTTGGATTGTTGTGCAAGGAAACGCATGAACACACGATCCGCTTTGCCCCTCCCCTTGTCATCACCCGAGATCAGGTCGACTGGTTACTGGAAACAACGGATCAGGTCCTACGCGATGCCTGACTGTTTTGTGGCGAGTGTGCGGGAAGCGGGGAACTGCAACGTTACCGTCGTGCCGGACCCTGGTTCGCTTTCGATTTGAAGGGTCCCGCCGTGCAGCTCGACCAGGGACTTCGAAAGCGGCAAACCCATTCCGCTTCCTTCATGGGGACGGGTGACCACCCGTGCAACCTGGGCGAAAGGCATGACAACGGTATCCAGATTGTCGGCGGAAATGCCAATCCCGGTATCTGTAATGGCAAAATAAGCCCGCACCTGATCATCCACGCCCGCTGAAAATACAACCCTGCCGCCCTTTTCCGTAAACTTGAGGGCATTATCAAGAAGGTTGAGCAGGACCTGTTTGATACGGATCGGGTCAACGTGGAGCAGCGGAAGGTCAATGGCGACATCGGTATTCAGGTCAATGCCGGAATCCCGCGCCCGGGCGAGGACCATCTTGGCCAGCTGCATGACGGTTTTTGAGATATCCAGGGTCGACTCTTCGAGCTTGATATCCGCCCCGGCGTCAATGCGCGACAGTTCCAGGAGTTCGGTAAATACGGAAAGAAGGTGATTCCCCGTGTCGTTTATGATGCCGAGATAATCCCTGTAGGTATCGTTGCCAAGCGGCCCGAAAATTTCTTTTCGGGTCATTTCTGAAAACCCGATGATGGCGTTCAGCGGGGTGCGCAGCTCGTGGCTCATGTTGGCGAGAAAATCAGTTTTCGTCCGGTTGGCGACCTCGGCTTTTTCAAGCGCCTGCTCGAGTTCCGCCGTCCGCTCCATGACCAGCTGCTGGAGATTGGCTTTCATGGCCTGAAGTTCTTCTTCGGCTGCTTTTCTCTGGTTGAGTTCCTCGACGGCCTGTCGGCCAGCCAGACGCAAATCCAGTTGGTCAATGACCAGTTGCGCCGCATCGTTGAGGAACGCCGCTTCTTCCGCGTTCAGTTGGCGCGACTGCGTATCGATGGCGCAGAGTGTCCCCAGATTGTGGTTGTCGCGGGTTCGAAGAGGGGCGCCCGCATAAAACCGGATATCCGGGGCGCCGGTCACCAGCGGGTTCGTGGCGAACCGGGGATCCTGGGTGGCGTCGTTGACGACCATCATTCGGTCGTCCAGAATTGCATGGGTGCAGAAAGAAATATCCCGTGGTGTTTCCGTCGCCTCAAGTCCATGACGGGACTTGAACCACTGTCGATTTTCGTCCACCAGTGAAACCGCAACAATCGGGACTTTCAGGTGAGTGGAAACCATCCGGGTGATGCGGTCAAAGGAATCTTCAGCATCCGTATCAAGGATTTCGTACAGCTTCAAAGCCTGCAAGCGATCAGCTTCGTCGTCAGGAATTTGAAAAGTCATCGAAGGCCAGTAACGCTTGTTTTTACCAGTTGCGGGGAACGAAATAAACTTAACATCAACCATTGGGTCTGTAAGTAAAAAAACCACGCCTGAAACAGGATATCAATCGTGAATTTAATAATTTTATTAATTATAAAACTAAAAGCTGCATGTTTGTCCTGATTTGAGGCACTGACAAAACGGTCTGCAATCCCGTTTTGGGTTTCGCATAGGGTCAGGCATGGTTAAAATCGGCTTGATATGAGCAGTCACGACGGCAAAGAGCGCATGGTGCGGCGCGGATTCAGAACGAAGATCATCAGCACTGTCGGGAAAATCCCTTTCGCCGACGAAGCCGTTGCGGCCTATTGCTGTGCGGTTGATTCCGCGACGCCGGCGCATGTGAAGGCGGCGATCTTCGCGGCCCTGGCCTATTTTATCGCCCCCGTTGACGCTATCCCCGACTTTCTACTGGCCTTGGGGTATACGGATGACGCCGCCGTTTTCTGGGTGGTGTGGCGAATGATTGCCGGTCATATTACCGATGCGCACCGGGACGCGGCGCGCCGGTTTCTTGATAAACCCCCTGCTTGAACCGCTGCCCCTGGCCCCCCATACTGGCGCTCGCTCGTATTCAGTCAGGGGAGGAAAAGAGCGTGAACAAACCGCTTTGGCGGCCGAGTGAGGCCCGCATCGCCGAGACCAATGTTGTACACTTCATGGGCAGGATCGAAAAGGACTGGGGCTGCCCGGTTGCGGATTCGGACGCCCTTTGGAGGTTTTCCGTCAATGAACCCGAAAAATTCTGGCGCTCGCTGGTCGATGATCTGGACCTCAAGGGGCAAACCTGGGCCGGTCCGGTCCTTGAGAACGGCGGGAAAATGCCTGGCGCCAGATGGTTCCCCGAAGCCCGGTTCAATTTTGCTGAAAATCTGCTGCGCCATCGTGGTGACAGGGACGCCATCGTCTTTCGTGGGGAAGACAAGGTCGAGCGTCGCCTGAGTCGTGATGCGCTTTATCATGAAGTTTCGCGAATGGCCCAGGCATTCCGGAAGATGGGGGTTGTCTCCGGAGACAAGGTCGCCGGGTACGTCCCCAACATGCCGGAAACCGTTGTTGCCATGCTTGCCGCGACCAGCCTTGGGGCCGTGTGGTCGTCCTGCTCACCCGATTTCGGCGTGCGCGGCGTCCTCGACAGGTTTGAACAGATTGAACCCAAGGTGCTGATTGCCGTTGACGGCTATCACTATAATGGCAAGACACATGGCAGCCTCGACAAGGTCGCCGATATAGCCCGGCACCTGCCCAGCCTCGAAAAGGTTGTGGTCATTGATTATATTGAAGAACAGGCGGACCTGTCCGCGGTTGCCCATGCGGTTCACTGGAATGACATGGTCGCCCCCTATCAGGCGACAGAGATCGAGTTCGTTCAGCTGCCTTTCGATCATCCGCTTTACATCATGTTTTCATCCGGCACCACGGGCGCGCCCAAGTGCATCGTCCATACCTGCGGCGGCGCGTTGCTGAAAAACGGTTCCGAGCAGGTTTTGCATTTCGATATCAAGGATGGCGACCGGGTGTTTTTCTTCACCACCTGTGGCTGGATGATGTGGAACTGGCTGGTTCCCAACATCGCCTGGGGGGCGTGTGTCCTGCTTTATGACGGGTCTCCTTTCTATCCATCGCCGCTGACGCTGTTCGATTTTGCCGAAGCCGAGAACGCAACCCTGTTCGGCACATCGGCGAAGTTTCTTGAGGCGCTCGATAACAGTGGCGCGCGGCCAATCGAAAGCCATCCGATGGAGTCCCTTCGGATGATTTGTTCGACCGGGTCCCCCCTGGCGCCGGAACGGTTTGATTTTGTCTATGAGGCAATCAAGGAAGATGTGCACCTTGTCTCCATGACGGGGGGCACGGATATTCTGGGCTGTTTTATTGCCGGTGATCCGACCCGTCCCGTGTGGCGCGGCGAACTGCAACAGGCCGTCTATGGCATGGATGTGGATGTGTTTGACGAAGACGGAAACTCGCTGAACGGAGAGAAGGGAGAGCTGGTCTGCAAAAAAACCTTCCCGTCGGTTCCGCCTGGATTCCTGAACGATCCGGATGGATCGCGCTATCACAGCGCCTACTTTGATGTCTTCCCAAATATCTGGTGTCACGGCGACTTCATTGAACGTACCGTAAACGGTGGATTTGTGATTTATGGGCGCTCGGATGCGACGCTCAATCCGGGCGGGGTGCGCATTGGCACCGCGGAAATCTATCGTCAGGTCGAGCGTCTGGATGAGGTCGAGGAAAGTATTGTCATCGGTCAGGAGTGGAATTTTGACACCCGCGTGATCCTGTTTGTCATTCTGTCGGAAGGCTGCATGCTCGACGTGGCGCTGGCTGAAAAAATCAAAAAGCAGGTCCGCGACAACTGCACGCCGCGTCACGTTCCGGCCAGGGTTATCCAGGTTGCCGATATCCCGCGAACCAAGTCGGGAAAGATTACCGAACTGGCGGTTCGCGACGTGGTTCATGGGCGTGACGTGAAAAACAAGGAAGCGTTGGCCAACCCGGAAGCGCTGGCGTTGTTTGCCGATATCGCCGAGTTGCGCGCCTGAACAGTCAGACCGGGAAGCGAGTGCGCCGGGTCAGGGTTTTGCCGGATCGGGCCATCCGCGCGGGGTCGGGCCCGGCGCATAACTTTTCAAAACTTCCGGGTTGGCGGGCGGCTGTCCGTTCTGTCGTTCGCCGGCAACCTCTTGCAGAACCCAGTCCTGGAACGCCTTGACCTTGGGTTTGTTTGCATTGGGTTTGGGGGTAACAATGTAATAGGCGTAGTTGGCGGGCAGAGAAAAGTCAAAGGGCCTGATCAGGCGGCCATCCGCCAATTCGTGGCTGACCAGCACACTTCTGGCCAAGGCCACGCCGCCGCCAGCCACGGCGGTCTGATACACCAGATTCGAATGTTGAAATCCCGGGCCCCGATCCGGGTCAACCTCCGTTGCGCCGGCGGCCAATAGCCACATGCGCCAGTCGATGCGCATATCGTCATGAAGCAGCGTATAATGGCGAAGATCATTGGGGCTTTCCAGAGGGGGCCCGGATTCCAGCAGGGAGGGGCTGCATACAGGAAAGACCTCTTCCGTCATCAAGTGATCAACCACCATCCCGGGCCAGCTGCCGTGGCCGTAGCGCAACCCCATGTCAATGCCGTCGCGGATGTAATCGACGATATGGTCCGCCGTGGTGATCCGTACATCTATATCCGGGTGCAGTTTGCGAAACCGCCCGAGTTTCGGCACCAGCCAGGTTGCCGCCAGCGAATCCATCGTCCCCACGGTCAGCAGGCCGCTATGATCATAACGATGCAACCGGTCGGTTGTCTGGGCAATCAGATCGAACGCCTCGCCAGCCCCGGGAAACAGGATTTGTCCCTCATCGGTTAGCAGCAACGCCCGGTTCAGACGCCGGAACAGCTTCAGGCCCAGAAAATCTTCCAGGGCCTTGACCTGATGGCTGATCGCCGCCTGGGTGACGTGCAGTTCCTCGGCCGCCTTGGTGAAGCTTAAATGGCGCGCCGCCGCTTCAAAAGCTTTAAGCGCATTCAGGGGGGGCAATCGGCGTGACATGATATTTAGATAATAAAAATCTATGCATAATTCAAGATGGAATGGTGTACTGGTTAATTTAACCCTTATTTTCTGCTGAATTTCAAATTGTATCGATACATTCGGATTAGTTTTTATAATTAAATCATTAATAAAGATCGTTTGTGCGGATTTGGGATTGCGACTATTTCTGTTCTCAAGAGACGCGTATTCCATCCTCAATCCAGAAGATGGCGCGAGATGAGAAGAGGAATTGACCGATGATCAAAACAGATATTCATTCGCTGAGCAGCTTGTATGGCGATCAGATCGTGCGTGCGTTAATGACACAGTTGCGTAACGTCGGAGAATTTCCGGTCAATCTGCTGAAAATTGCTTATATCTGGCAAGGCCGTGCAGACCAGCGCCGCCAGCTGGAAGAACTTACCGCCCATCAACTGCGCGATATGGGAATCAGTCGCGAAGCAGCGCGGCGCGAATACACCAAACCATTTTGGCTCCCCTGAGTACGGTGCTAGCCACACCACCCAACCTGGACCGGCGCAAGCCGGTCCTTTTTTTTGCCTGTTACTGGTGAGAACCTTGGTATAAGCAGGGGTCAATGACCAATTTTATTCTTTACGCCGTCACCGTCCTGGTCTGGGGCTCAAGCTGGATCGCCCTGACCTTTCAGTTGGGTGAAGTTCCGGTGCAGGTGTCCGTTGCCTATCGGTTTTTTCTGGCGGCTCTGATCATGTATGTCTTCTGCCGTGTTACCGGGCGGCGCATCCGCTTTCCCCTCCGTGACCACCTCCGTATTGCCGTGCAGGGACTGCTGCTGTTTTGCACCAATTTTTTTCTGCTTTACCAATGCACTAATTATTTAACCAGTGGACTGGTGTCGGTAATTTTCTCGACTCTTGTGGTCTGGAACATCCTCGGGTCGGCGTTGCTGTTTCGCGTCCACATACCCGGCCGGGTCCTGACGGGTGCCGCGTTGGGCCTCGCCGGAATTACGGTGGTGTTCTGGCCGGAACTCAGGGGTTTTGATCTTGCCAGCGGCGCGTCGGGCGGGCTGCTCCTGGGGCTCGCGGGAACCTTGTCGGCCTCCGCGGGCATGTTGTTTTCAGCCCGATTCCAGAAACGCGGCCTGCCCCTGTTTGAGACCACCACACTGGCGATGTTTTACGGGGCGTTGTTTATGACGACGCTCAATCTGGTGATCGGAGAGCCCTTCACATTCGAGTATAGCGTTTCTTACGTAGGCTCCCTTCTGTTCCTGGCGGTCTTTGCATCGGTCATCGGCTTCGGCTGCTACCTGACGTTGCTGGGCCGCATCGGGCCTGAGCGGGCGGGTTACACGTCGGTCCTTTTCCCCGTTGTTGCGCTTACGCTTTCGACCCTGTTTGAAGGTTTCGAGTGGACGGCGCTTAGCCTCAGTGGTGTCGCGTTGGTACTGATCGGCAACGTCTTTATACTGCTGAAACCAAAAACGGGAACGGCTAATACCAAGTTACAGTGATAATGACCCTTAGAGACGGCCTGCCAAGGTTTTCGATAAGGAGCGTGCGGCGTGTCGATGCGGGGTATCGCAAGCCGTGCGCGACGCCATTCGGAACCCTTGGTAGGCCGCCGTTGCGGTCGTGCATGTGGCCCGTCGGAGTGCGTCAGAAATGCTTGACGATGCCCCGCATCGCCTACACATATCTTCCTGCCCGACAGGCCACATGCACGATCTCTATAGGTTATTATCACTGCAATTTGGTATAAGCTCGGCGGCACATGGATGAATTAAAGAACTGGTTTGACGAGGCGTTTTACCGTGAACTGGCCGAACATCTTCACGGGCAGTACCGTAAATTTAACCGCCAGAGCTTCGTTGATACCGCTTTGGACGGGTTTGCAGGAGCTTGAGCTGAAAGCGCGCCTGCGCCGCACAACGGAGCTTGTGGCAAGGCAGCTGCCGTCAGATTTTTTCAGAGCGCTGGATATTCTCAAACCCATTGCCCCACATTATGACATGATGTTCAAGGGCATGTTCCTCCCCGATTTTGTCGGCCTGTATGGTCGGAAAGACATTGATAAATCACTTGAGGCGTTGAAGTATTTCACTGAATACGGGTCATCAGAGTTCGCCGTCCGCGAATTTTTCATCATCGATTTTGAACGTACGCTGGATGCGATGATTGGCTGGGCCCGGGATGAGAACCATCATGTCCGCCGTCTCGCCAGCGAAGGGTCGCGCCCGCGACTGCCCTGGTCATTCCAACTGAAAGCCCTGATGAATGACCCAACGCCAGTCAAACCCATTCTCGAACGGCTGAAAGCCGACCCGGAACTTTACGTCAGAAAATCCGTTGCCAATCACCTGAATGACATTAGCAAGGACAACCCCGAAACCATGCTGGACTGGGTCAACGGCTGGGACGGAGAGATTTCGGAGACGGCCTGGATCATCAAACACGCCTCACGCAGCCTGTTGAAACAGGGACATCCACGGGCGTTTGCCCTGTTCGGGTTTGAGGCGAAACCGGACATTTCCCTGTCAGTATTGGGCTTAAGCGCGACGTCTCTGGCTGTCGAAATCCCTAATTAACCGGAATCCCTCACAATCCGTCATCGTGTGAAATTTTTTGTACCCTTAATCACCGGAATCTGTATCCTTATTGACCGGACAGATTTAATGTCCGCTTCGCATTAATGATGCTGCATCCGTAGTTTGACGATTGGCGCAGAAACGCCGATATTTGTGGTCCATAATAATGAAAGAGGCGGTGATGTCTGCATACGATTTACCGGATACCACGTTAATCACGAACGAACAGATTTCGGCGAACTTTATCGCGCACGGGTGCAAAACATTCCGCGGAGCGGCGCTCTATTTGCGAGACCTGCCTTACGGTCGAAATCTCGGCACTCCCGCTCATCTTTCAGTGTTGAATGAAGGCCGAGGCACGTGCAGCAGCAAGCACGCACTGGTTGTTGCGTTGGCCCACGAGTTGGATCTAGACGTGAGATTAGTTCTCGGGATCTATGAGATGGATGAGACCAATACTCCTGGCGTCGGCCCGACGCTGACGGCGGCAGGCTTGCGCGCAGTTCCTGAAGCACATTGCTGGATAACCTATGGATTGAATCCTATCGATCTGACCTCGCCGAACGCGCAATCACAGTTTCATACGCGGACATTTGTCCACGAGGAAGAAATCGAGCCTGAGCAGACAGGGTCTTACAAGGCAAAAGCGCATCGCGATTTCATAACGCGATGGCTCTCAGATGCCCAACACGTCAACCTCAATTCAGAGCAAGTTTGGCGCATCCGCGAAGAGTGCATCGCGGCTCTGTCTGTTTGAAAAATTAAGTTTGCGGCCATAAGAACAACAAGCCGTGTCCGGTTCCAAAACAGAGGGAAGAGGATTGGCTGTCGGCTCACTGAAAACTTCAATTGGCAGAAAAACAGCGGTACCTGCCTCGTCGGGAGAAGGTGCAAAGCGATTTCAACGTTGTCATGAACATTATCTGGTTAATTAGGGCACTTTTCCGGCCAATTTGGGTGAATTCCAGTAAACCACCCTCCCCTAACATATTGATTTAGCTAAAATTTGATTCCAGTTAAATAGAGAAAACGACACTGGCCCTCGGGGATAAATTGAATTTGTCGTTTTCCTTAACGTCGAACAAGACGTCAGCCCAGAAACTGGTGATCGATTACATTGTCCATTATGTCAAAAAGAATGGAAAAACCGCCCCCAAAGTTTTCAAATTGAAGGAGTTGGTTGTGCAGCCGGGGTCATGCCAAACCGTCAGCAAAACCCAAACATTTGAAAATTTTACGACGCGGACGCATTATTCAGGCGAACATCAACTGGAGATCATGGTCAATGGAGTGTCCATGGCATCGGCCACATTTGAATTGAAAGCCTAGACAATGACCCAAATGCGTATTCCTGCGGTCTTCATGAGGGGTGGTTCCTCGAAAGGCGTGTTTTTCAAAACCGACGACATGAACGTCGAAGCCTCGGAGCGTGATCGTATCCTGCTCCACGCCCTGGGCAGTCCGGACGCCTATGGCCGCCAGTTAAATGGCATGGGCGGCGGAGTATCGTCGGTTTCGAAAGCGGTGTTTATCAATCCGTCGGCGCGCGATGACGCCGACGTCGATTATACCTTCGCCCAGGTTTCCATCGATCAGCCGATCGTCGATTTCTCGACCACCTGCGGCAATCTTTCGTCCGCTGTCGGCCCCTTCGCCATCGATGCAGGCATGGTGGAGGCGACGGGTGCAATGACCCGGGTTCGCGTTTTCAATACCAACCTCAAAAGCATTTATCATGCCCACGTGCCGACACGAAACGGGCAATTCGATGAGGCTGGTGATTTTACCATCCCCGGCGTTTCCGGTACGGGATCGAAGATCGGGCTGGATTATCTGTCGCCGGGAGGCGCATCGACGGGCCGACTGCTGCCGACGGGCAGGGGTGTTGATACCATAACGCTTGGGGATGATGGCGATTTTGACGTGTCCTGCGTTGATTCCAGCACGGCCTGTGTGTTTGTCGCGGCAGCAAGGTTTGGTCTTACGGGAACCGAGTCCGTGTCAATGATTGAGGAGAATGCCGAGATCATGCAGACGCTTGAGCACCTGCGCCGCCGGGCCGGGGTGCTGATGGGGTTGGCCGAAGATGAGGACGGCGTTCCCCTCGGCACACCAAAAATCTGTCTGGTGGCGGAACCCCGCGATTATGTAACGCTGGGCGGTGAGAGCGTTTCAGCCGCGACACCCCATATCGCCGCCCGCTTTCTATCCATGGGTCAGGTGCACCGGGTACTGCCGCTGACGGGGGCCATGTGTCTGGCGACGGCGTGCCGGATCGAAGGCACCCTTCCCTGGACATGTTGCTGTCCGTCAAAGGGGGAACTTCTGCTCGCCAATCCGTCGGGTGTGCTGCCGGTCAAGGCCGATGTCAGCCAAAAGGCTGGGGATTGGGTGGCGGATAAGGTTACCGTCTATCGCACAGCGCGGGCATTGATGGAGGGCGTCGTCCTGGTTCCGGAGGCCTGACTACATTTTCAGCACGATTTTCCCGGTCGCTTCGCGGCTGCTCAGTTTCTTCAAGGCTTTGCTCGCATCCGCCAGATCATAGGTGTGCGAAACATGAGGTTTCAGGTCCCCGGTCTCATACCAGCCCAACAGCTCACCAAACGAGATGGCGATCAGGTCCGGGGCCAGAATTCTGTGCGCCCCCCAGTAATACCCGATGACGGAAAGGTTCTTGACCAGCAGGATATTGGCGGGAACTTGCGGAACCGTGCCGCTGGCGAAGCCAACCACCAGTATGCGTCCACCCTGCGCGGCAGCGCGAAGTGAGGCATCGAAAGCGCTGCCACCGACGGGGTCATAGACCGCGTCAACACCCCGGCCATCGGTGAAAATCTTGGCGCGGTCTCGAATGTTTTCGGTTTTGTAGTCGATCAGGTGATCGGCCCCCATTTGAGACGCGACTTTCAGCTTTTCCGGGCCTCCCGCAGAGGCGATTATCGTCGCCCCCATTTTTTTGCCAATCTCCACCGCCGTCAGGCCAACGCCACCCGCCGCGCCATTAACCAACAAGGTCTCTCCGGCCTTCAGTTTCAGTTTGTATTTGAGCCCGATATGCGAGGTGCCGTAGACGACGGGAAAGGCTGCGGCATTGACGAAGTCCATGTTGTCGGGAATGACAAAAACATCGTTTTCATTGGCGACGACCTGTTCGGCGAATCCGCCATAGTGGACAATCGCCATGACCCGGTCGCCCTCGCGAACACGCGTGACATCGGTGGCGCATTCGATCACCACACCGGAAACCTCAAGCCCCGGACTGAAGGGATGACGGGGTTTGACCTGGTATTCGCCCTTGATCATCAGGGTATCGGCGAAATTCAGGCCCGCCGCCTTGACGTTGATCCTGACGCCGCCTTCAATCATTTCCGGTTCCGGCGCTTCATCAAACTCCAGATCGTCCGGTTCACCCCAATCACGGCAGAGTTGAGCCCACATGACACCTCCTTGAAAAAGCCTGTGTTTTGCGTGAGGTTAGGGCCAGAGACAGCAAGCATCCAGAGAGAAATATCATATGCGCGGTTATTTTGGCCTCGGCGTCGAACGAATTTCAAAACCCATGAATGTCGGCAACCTGTTCCGTTCGGCCCATGCCTTCGGCGCCAGCTTCGTGTTCACCATCGACGCCGCCTATACCCGTATTGAAGGCGCACGTTCAGATACATCGGATAGCCTCGGCCATCTGCCGTTTTACAACTTTCCCGACCTCGCCTCGACGGTGCTGCCGGAAGGTTGCGCGCTGGTCGGGATTGAGCTGACGGATGACGCGGTTGAACTGCCAAGCTTCCGCCATCCGTCGTGCGCGGCTTATGTGCTGGGGCCGGAACGGGCGTCCCTGTCACCGCAACTGACTGAACGCTGCGACCATATCATCAAGATACCGACAAAATTCTGCGTCAATGTGGGTATCGCCGGGGCCGTGGTGATGTATGACCGGATCATAACTTTGGGTAAATTCCCTCCCCGCCCGGTGCGCGCTGGCGGCCCGACGGAAGACCTGCCTGACCATCATCACGGTGGACCCATCTTAAGAACCCAGATGGAAAAATTCAGAGACGCCCCGCCGTTGGGCGAGGTTGAGCTGGGCAAGGCGGAGAGTTAACCGGCCCAGCCGTCGCGCATGCGAACGGACCCGGCGCGCAGGCCGGCGGCATTTTTGATCGGTGTTTCCAGGAAATGGGCCATTTTTTTCTGCGCGGTCTCATCGAGAACACCTAAAAATTTCAGCAAATTGGCGGCAATGACATCAGACGCCCGTTTCGTTCCATCATCGACCTTGACGGCGAATCCGGCCCCCAGTTCCGGCAATATTCCGGCATGCACGGCTTCGGCACCGGTTTTTACGACGAACCGCCTGGGCGCGGCGGCCATGGAAATGCTATCGAAACGGTTCTGCCCGGCGATGTTGTAGGGGTGATCCATGATGGCGTTCAGAATTCGCTCAGACGCATCGCGGCGCTTGGGAGGGAGCCCGGAAGGATCGGCCAGGCGGGCCAGCGCGCGGGCCATGGCTGACAGCGGCATGCCTATTACCGGAATCCCACAGCCATCAATTCCGTCCGGCGCGCCATCAAGGTCAAATTCACCCAATTCAGCCAAAACGGCTTTCAGGCGTTTCTGAACCGGGTGGTCGGGCTGGATATACCCTGACAACGGTTCGCCGAGGTGTTTGGCCGTTGCCAGAAAGCCCGTGTGTTTGCCCGAACAGTTGTTCGATATCGCGTCAAGGACCGGCTGTTCGCGTATGCGTTGATGAAGGGTCTGTTCTTCGTGTGGCCAATGCGGCGCGCATTCAAGGTGTTGCGGGCCTAATTCCAGGCGCTTCAGCCAGGCGGTGACGCCATCGACATGATGATGTTCACCGTTATGCGATGCGCAGGCAAAGGCGATTTCATGCGGGCCTGCTTCACAGGCGTCTGCCGCGCCACTTTCGACAAAAGGGATGGCCTGCAGGGGTTTGATGGCCGAGCGCGGGTAGATCAGACGCTCCGTATCGCCCCAGGCATGCAGGACGTGGCCCTTTGCATCTACGACAATTGCGGCGCCAAGGTGACGGCTTTCGACCATGCTGCCCCGGGTGACTTCAACGGTTAACGGATTTTTATCAATCATGGTGTATCTGTGCCATTACGACTCTGCCTTGGCAAGACCACATTCTGGCGTTAGAAAATGAACATGAAAAATCATATTGTATTCCCGATTGCGCTGATGTTTTTCAGTGCCGTATCCGTCGCAAATGCCGCCACGTCGCTCGGCGTTTTTGGTGACTGGGAGGCCTATACCGAACGCGATGGCGACAAGCTGGTGTGCTACATGGGTGCGGAACCAACCAAAACCCGGGGTAAATACAAGGTGCGCGGCAAGACCTTCGTGCTGGTCACCCACCGGCCCGCTGATAAAAGCACCAATGTGGTCAGTGTCCAGGCCGGATATACCTATAAAAAGGGCAGCGAAACCGAAATTATCGTCGGTAAGACAACGACCCGGCTGTTTGTTGATAAGCGTCATGCTTACGCCTATGACAGCAAGGCCGACAACAATCTGGTCAAGTCCATGGCCCGCGGCGCCGCCATGACCGTCAAAGGCACGTCGTCCAAAGGCACGCTGACCACCGATACCTATTCGCTGAAAGGCTTTACTGCCGCTTACAAGGCTATTAGCGCGGCTTGCAAGGTCTGACGTCGAACCCATCGTGTCGCGTTTTTGCTTTTGGATTCGCACCAGAAGTGCCATATCAACCCCATTATGACCGATGACCGCAAAAATCTGGTCGGCCTTGGCCGCCAGGAGCTGAAAGACGAACTGGCTTCAGTTGGCGAGAAACCCTTTCGCGCCAAGCAGCTCTGGCACTGGATTTATCATCAGGGGTCAACCGACTTTGCTGAAATGACAACCCTGGCGAAACCCTTTCGGGAAAAACTTGCCGGACTTTATCGGGTCTCGCGCCCGACTATTTCGAAAGAACAGACCTCTGAAGATGGGGCGCGCAAATGGTTGACCCGATTCGATGACGGTCAGGAAGCGGAATCGGTGTTTATCCCGGAAGAGGACCGTGGCGCGGTTTGCATTTCGTCTCAAGTCGGCTGTTCGCTGACCTGCACCTTTTGCCATACCGGAACCATGCAGATGGTGCGTAATCTGACACCCGGCGAAATTGTCGGCCAGTTTATGGTGGCGCGGGATTCCTATGACGAATGGCCGACGCCAAAGGATGGCGGCCGAATGATCTCCAACATCGTCATGATGGGCATGGGCGAACCGCTGTTCAATTACGACAACGTCGCCACGGCGCTGAAAATCATCATGGATGGGGAAGGCTTGTCGCTGTCCAAACGGCGCATCACGCTATCCACATCGGGTGTGGTGCCGCTGATGCAGCGCTGCGGCGAAGAGCTTGGCGTTAATCTGGCGGTCAGTCTGCATGCTGTGCGTGATGACCTTCGCGATATTCTGGTGCCGATCAATAAAAAGTACCCCCTGAAGGAACTGATCAAGGCGTGTAAAACCTACCCTGGGTCCAACAATGCGCGGCGCATTACGTTTGAGTACGTCATGCTGAAAGGCGTCAATGACAGCGAAGCGGACGCCAGGGAATTGCTGCGGCTGATCAAGGGGGTTCCAGCCAAGTTCAACCTGATCCCGTTCAATCCCTGGCCCGGCTCGGCTTATGAGTGTTCGTCCAACAACACGTTGCATAAATTTTCGAAAATTCTTAACGACGGCGGTTATTCCGCCCCGGTGCGCGTGCCGCGTGGCCGCGACATCCAGGCCGCCTGCGGTCAGCTAAAATCAGCCAGCGAGCGCCAACGGCGGGTGCGCAAACCGGCGATTGTACCACAGTAACGCAAATCCCGGGAAATTGGCTGATCACCAGCCGTTACAGCGTTTCCATTCGGCGATAACATTTTCGCCCTTGACGACATTGTAACTGTCGTAGGCCGCCGCCGTCATGCAGGAATGGTTGGGCAGGATGCGCACACGGCTGCCCACCGGGAACTGTTCCAATCTTGCGGTGTCCGGCAAGGTGACCTGGCCGTGCTCCTGGTAAACGCCGCCGACAATCAGGCCTTCGATGGGGTGGCCCGTTTCGGCATCGCAAACGAGGCCATATCCCTGATCGGTTTCAAGCGCCGCCGTCGATCGGTCTTTGGACAGCGCCAGCCCACCGGCATCAACAAGGAGCCGATTGAAGGCCGGTTGATGGGAAATGACGGAGGCCAGAACGCTGACGGCGACGTCGTCAATATGGCAGACCCCAAGCCCGGCCTGAAAAATGTCATAAAAAACATAAACGCCGGGGCGGACTTCGGTTACGCCGTCGAAGTCTTCGCCAAATACCGCCGTCGGAGTCGACCCGACACTGACAATATCACAGGCATGCCCGGCGGCGCGTAATCGGGACGCGGCCAGTTTTACGGCATTGCGTTCGTCTTTCGCGACCTGGCGGATTTCCGCCGCGCTGCGACACTGATAGGAATGCCCGCTGTGGGTCAGCACGCCGACGAGTTGACCATTGCCGCCACTGGCAAGCGCGTCGGCGATCTCCAGCAACTCGGCATCGTTGGGGGGAGTGCCAGTGCGGTGTTCGCCGCAATCGATCTCGATCAGAACCTTGAACGCGCCGCCATGTCCGGTGATGGCGCGGGCCACATCGACGCTGTCGATAATGATTTTCAGGTCGGCCCCGCGTTCCGTCAGGTCTGCCGCCGGGTCCAGTTTGTTGGGCTCAAAACAAACCGCATAAACGATATCGGGAATGCCGTGTTCAAGAAAATATGCGCCCTCTTTCAGGGTCGAAACGGTAACGCCGCCGAAATTCCCCTGAAGCGCCAGCCGGGCCACATCAATGGACTTCGCCGTCTTTAAATGTGGGCGCAACTTGACGCCCTTGGCGGCGAGGCGGGCGGTCATGGCAGCCGTGTTGCGGGTCACTTTCTCCTGATCAAGGATCAGCGCCGGAGTTTGCAGATCGGATATTTTCATGGCCTTGAGTGTAGGGTGGCGGGCCTGATGAAAACAAGATGATTGACGGCGGGTTTTATAAAAATCGCAATCGTGCACGACCGAGGAGACGCTTGGGCCCGGACCGAAAGATAGCGCCGGACGTACGAATACGCGCCGCCAGACCTTGTGGTGAGGGGGCGGGTGCGAATCTGGAATGGTCAGGCTCCATCGCGTTTATCGTGCTCTTGGGTGAGGGAACTGACCAGAGCGAATATCTGATCCTTAACCGCGCCGTCGGGCAGGGCGTTAAGCTTGCGCGCCACGCGAAGGGTCTGATCGGGCAGCGTGTTTTCCCGGTCGAACCGCGCCCCCGGTGAGGTGTTGGTCTGGTCCAGATCCTGGAAAAAGTAGGTGACCGGAACGTTAAGCGCATTGGATATGTTCCACAGCCGCGACGTGCTGACCCGGTTTGACCCGTTCTCGTATTTTTGAACCTGCTGGAAACTGATGCCGAGTTTTTGCGCGAGGCCGTCCTGGGTCAGGTTTTCCGCCAGTCTGGCCTGCCGTAAACGGCGTCCAATTTCCGCATCGAGGTTCGTGGTAACGCGCATGGTTAGGGTCCTTTTGAGTGGGTCAATGCGACGTGAAAACAGTCGCTTGATCATAGGTCAACAAAGATGAAAAAGCGGAAACGATACCGCTCTGTTCAGATAATTTCTCATCGCTAATATGAGGTGCTGCATAGATATTAAATACCACCAGCAAGGGATGTAAACTGGAGGTAGTTTTCGGGTGGGTGGTAAAAAATATCTGTTAAATTTCAAAATTATTTTCAATTGATATGATGGCTTGAACATTTAGTGGCAAATTATTTTCCAATAAGCTATTCAATCTTAAAACAGAAAGTTGCGACGTAACTGGTCGTGGAGGTGACGTGTGGTCACATTGAATGAAATTGCTGCGTTATTTGTATTTACTGAGGTTGCTGAAGCCGGTTCAGTTAGCCGCGCGATTGAGCGGCTGGGAATTGAACGACCAACAATTCGCGCAAAACTCAAAAAGTTTTCCGCATCTGTCAACTTTGGTAAACCGCTCGTTGAATCTGGCAAGCTGACGTCAGACGGAGTCGAGCTTTATAAACAGATCAGACCCGAGATGGAGACCATCAAAGCCTCTCTTTTGAATATTCAGGCGCGGAGCAACCCGTCAGTGAAGACAGGACAATTTGTCTATATCTGCCAGCGTCATAACGTAAATGTTATTGAGGCCGGAGAAGGTACACCGGTAATATGCCGGGCGTGGCGCGCGTGGCGTTATAGTGGAAATTATCTCGAAAATACAGCTATGACTGCATTGAGACCCTGGCGCCTTGTTTATCGGAAAACTGACGACGGATGGATATTGATTGAGGTCGGAGAGAAGTCATCCTATGCGACGTGGTTGGGAGAAAAGTGGTCCAAGTCCACTATAGGAAGGCTTTCAAGGGAAGATCCAACCGGCCTGCTTTACGATAAAGCAGTGACTAGTGCCTATGAGGATGTGTACCAGTGGGGTGTTCCAAGGTTTGACCACACACAAGCCTGCATACCTCGTCATGGTGACGTTGACTTCCAGTGGGTGTCATACCAACGCCTGATTCTCCCCGTTAAGTTGGCGGACGGTGACGATGTGATCGCGGTCATCGTGGTGCGGACCAATCAGATATCCATCCCGACTTTACCTGAATATGAACGTCACCTAATGTCGACGGAGTTGTTAACAGAAGAAAACCTTTTGCAGGTTACGGAGCTGTGACCGGTACGGACGACGTGCTGGATTACATGCATTTTGCCGCGCGTGCCGCCCGTGTGGTCGAGGAAAATGGTATAACGCCGACCGTTTCCCGGGATTTTCACAAGCTTAAGGAGATTCATCGGCAGGCTCGGCCAGATGAAACATTATCTCCCACGTTTGACCCGGATACTTCAGATATAGGCGTGAATGACGGCTTCTGGATGCAGGGCGTTTCCGGCAACGGAGATATTGTTCAGCTTCAGGCAATGCGGCTTTATGAACTGGGCAAACAAACATTGGTCGATCACCTGACTGAGAGAGCCGAGGAATATGCGCCCTTTGGAAAAGGCGTTGATGTTAAACGCTCCAGTTTTGATTGTGCGCCGGTTATGTCGAAAATAACGGGGCGGGTTGTATATCATGGTGAGTTTTGGCTCTCGAAGGAAGCGCGAGGGCGTGGATTTACCGGCGTATTTCCCCGGTTTTTGCTTTTTCTGGCGCAACAATGTTGGAATCCCGACTGGGTATTTGGGTTGCAGGCCAAAACGAATGCTTATCGAGGACTGGGGCAGAAAGAAGGGTATGTGCATACCGATATGCAAGGCGTTCGTTGGGCGCTTAACGACAGTGGGTGGTATGACGAGGCGCTGGTCTGGATGCATCGTGAGGATATGGCGGGTTTGTTGAGATTCGAGCCCGCTGATATCTGGGACGATCTGGAAGGGTTGCGACGCCCCTTTCCCGAACCGGAGATATCCCTGGTTACCTAGCCGATTTCTCTGTTTTCGAGACAGGGCTTTTGCGTTGGATCGAGCGGAGAACCTTATGCCGATATCGGTAATGTTGTTTTGATCATCTAAATTCTCGTATTTATTGAATTAATTTGCAGTGCGGCTGATTTTGGGACATGATTTGCAGGCCACTTCGGTGGGTTTGCAACGTTTTGGAAACAGGGCCGGTTGGTTTTTCATTGGGACTAACAGCTCGTCGGTCGCGAATGCAATGTCCGGACAAATGTAATGTCTGGGCAAATGTAACGTCTGGGCATAGGGGGGGGGAACCATCATGGCGATTATCGTTGGAAATATGGAGTTTCATGCGGGGCCGAAGGAGGTGGGCGCGCCGGATGATCTTGAAACCGTTATTGTGAACTTTATTGACGGCGCTCAAAAACGCCTGGAAATCGCCGTTCAGGAGTTGGAGAACGAGCCCATCGCACAGGCCATCATCCGGGCGCGGCAGAGAAAGGTTCTGGTCAAGATTGTCCTTGAACAGGACTATTTAAGAGCGGACACGGCGCGAAAGAATCCGTGGAATCCGGGTGGCGGGCACGAAGCCAACAGGCAGATCCATGACGCCATCCTGCGCGCCAAAATTGACGTTAAGGTCGATTACAATTCAAGCATATTTCATCAGAAGTTTGTTGTTCGCGACCGTGCATCCCTGCTCACCGGATCGACCAATTTCACCCCGACGGGAACCCATAACAATCTCAATCACGTTATCATTGTACACGACAAGACGGTGGCCAAAATCTATGCCAGGGAATTCGCGGAAATCCAGCGCGGGCATTTTGGCAAACGCAATGAAGGCCATGACGGCAGGCCGCTGGATACGGTGGTTTCGGATGTTCCCGTCCGCGTCCTGTTCGCTCCGGACCACAACCCGGAAATGGAAATCATGAAGCAGATGATGAAAGCGCGAAAGCGCATAGATTTCGCTATTTTCACCTTCGCCAAATCATCCGGCATAGACGATACGATGTTAAGGTTGCTGGACCTGAATATGCCAATCCAGGGGGTGTTTGATGGCGGACAGGGCGGCAAGGACTGGACGCCGATCAAGGCTCTGAAAAAAAAGGGGGCGAAAATGTTCGGCGTCTCAAAGGGCGGTGATCTGGGTAAGCTGCACCACAAACTGATGGTGCTTGATGAGCAGGTGGTTATTGGCGGGTCCTTCAATTACACCGGACCGGCCAACAATCTGAATGACGAGAACATCATCATTCTTGGTGATCTTGAAACCAAATCAGCACCGCAAAGAAAGGTGCAAAAGAAAATCGCCAAATTTGCCTTAAGCGAAATTGAGCGGATCATCCATGAGCATGGGCATCCCGCATGACAGGAATTACGTGTCTTCCGCCTGCGGGGTGTTCTTCATTTTGCGTGTCGGCCTGATTACCAGATAAATCGCCATCAAAATAATCAGCAGGGCGACAAGGGTTGTTGGCCTGAGAGCCTCAGCCAGAAATATAACGCCGAGCAGCGCCCCCAGAACCGGGACAATAAAGTTTATCTGGGACATTCGGCTCGCCCCCAGAACCGGAATCAGATGGAAATATATCATGGTCGCCAGCGCCGTTGGGAAAAGCCCAAGATAAATCATCGCAACTATGGCGGAGGCGTTTGATGTCATGGTCGACATGGGATCTTCAAAAATCAAGGCCATCCCACTGATAACAATCGCCCCGACAAGCGTTGAACCCGCGGCCATGATAGGGGGCGGTAAAGTAACGTAACGGCGTACATAGAGTGTTGTCAGTGCATAACACATGGCGGCGGCCAAAATGGAAATTTGCCCGCGAATGTGTTCACCGATGCCCAGAAGTACACTTGAACCAACGAGGATAGTCAACCCGACAATACCCAGTGCAATGCCCGCCACTGAATGCCAGGTCAGGTGCTCATCAGCAATGACCAGCGGTGCCAACAAGACAGTTGCGACTGGAGCAATACCCATCAGAATTGCCGCCAGCCCACTTGCAACATGCGCTTCCCCATAACTGACAAGAAAAAAAGGTATGGCGCTACCCAGCATGCCGCTGATGAAAAACGATATCCAGCTTGAGCGGTTCGCGGGCAGGGAGAGGGAGCGGGCCTTGAGAACAAACAGCAAGGCACAAGAGCCGATCATCATCCGACCAGAGACCAACGTCATTGGCCCCATGCCTAGAAGCCCAATTTTAATCACCGCGTATGAAGAACTCCATAAAATCGCCAGCAAGAGCCAAAGTCCTGTTGTTTTCATCTGCATTTTTCGTTTCTCGCGTTGCCAATTCATGCCATCCAGAGTATTGCTACAATTAACATAGCAGGCACACGCTACTAAAAACGTAGCGCTAAGGCAATGATAAAAAGCTAATGGCAAAAGACATCTCAATTCCCAGACCTGGCAAACCCGTCAGGGGGTCACGTAGCGGCCAACCCATCATGGTGCTGTTTGATTTGTTGGGGCGTCGCTGGGCTTTGGGAATCATCTGGAACCTGCACAAAGGCAGCTGCACATTCCGGGAACTGCAGAGCTTATGCGAGAGTGTATCACCGACCGTTCTAAACACCCGACTGAAGGAACTTCGGGCAACGGGAATTGTTGAAAATACACCTGATGGGTACGCCCTGACGGATGACGGACGCCAGCTTTATACTCATCTTGAACCGCTGGGCCTGTGGGCGGCAGACTGGGTGCAAAAACTGTAACCCCTACACTTGCGAAGGCGACTCTTTGGCCTATACTGCGCCCGCTTTTCCGGGCGATTGCCCCATCTGCTAGGGACCTTTTTCATGAGCACTCAGATCAATAAAGTTGTTCTCGCCTATTCTGGCGGTCTTGATACCTCGGTCATCCTGCGCTGGTTGCAGGATACCTATAACTGCGAGGTTGTCACCTTCACCGCTGATCTCGGGCAGGGAGAGGAACTGGAACCGGCGCGTCAAAAGGCCGAGATGATGGGCATCAAGGACATCTTTATTGAGGACCTGCGCGAAGAATTCGTGCGCGATTATGTGTTTCCCATGTTTCGCGCCAACGCCATCTACGAAGGCACCTACCTGCTGGGGACCTCGATCGCCCGCCCGCTGATCGCCAAACGCCAGATTGAGATCGCCGCCGAAGTCGGGGCCGATGCGGTGTCGCACGGGGCCACCGGCAAGGGCAACGATCAGGTCCGTTTCGAACTTGGGTATTATGCCTGCAACCCCAACATCAAGATCATCGCGCCGTGGCGGGAATGGAATCTGACCAGCCGCACCCGGTTGATCGATTTCGCCGAAAAACACCAGATTCCCATCCCCAAGGACAAATGCGGCGAATCGCCCTATTCACAGGATGCCAATCTTTTGCATATCTCGTCGGAAGGCAAGGTGCTGGAAGACCCCTGGGTGGAAGCCGACGACAGCATTTATACCCGCATTACCCCGCCCTGGCTGGCGCCCGACGTGGTCACCGAAATCACCATGGATTTCGAACACGGCGATCCGGTCGCCATCAATGGCGAAAAACTCAGCCCGGCGGACCTGTTGGCGAAACTCAACAAGTTGGGCGGTGACAACGGTATCGGTATTCTCGATATCGTCGAAAACCGTTTCATCGGCATGAAGTCGCGCGGCATCTATGAAACACCCGGCGGCACCATCCTGTTCACGGCACGGCGCGCCGTCGAAAGCCTGACGCTGGATCGTGGCGCCATGCATCAGAAAGACGAGATCATGCCGCGTTATGCGGAACTGGTGTATAACGGCTTCTGGTTTGCGCCGGAACGCGAAATGCTGCAGGCCCTGATCGACAAGGCCAGCGAACAGGTGACCGGGACCGTGCGCCTCAAGTTGTACAAGGGCAATGTCATGGTCACTGGGCGGAAATCCCCCAACAGCCTGTATGACGAAGCCATCGTCACCTTTGAAGAAGACGATGTGTACGATCAGCGCGACGCGGAAGGGTTCATCAAGCTGAACGCCTTGCGGTTGCGGCTGCGCAAGGGAGAGTAAGGGGAACGGGCCATCCGCTGAATGCGGGGGCCTGCCTATTTGCCGTCCGGGGCGTTGATCCGCTCGGAACGCAGATCCGCCAGCAGGCCTTCACGGTCGCTGTCAATGCGCGCGAGCATTTCCACCGAGGCGTTTGTCTGCTGGTCGTAATGACCGCTCCAGCGGACGATTTCCAGAATAACCGGGGCCAGATCCATCCCTTTTTCCGTGAGCGCATAGATATTTTTGCGGCGGTTTCCTGGATCGCGCGACTTCACGATAATCCCCGCCGCTTCCAGGGTTTTCAGGCGATCCGCGAGCACATTTGTCGCGATTCCCTCCCCGGCCTCCAGGAACTCTCCGTAGGTTTTGTGGCCTCTTAGCAGCAGGTCGCGGATTACCAGCAGACTCCACCGATCTCCGAATATATCGAGGGCGTAGGCAATCGCGCATTTCGTGCAGTGTTTTTTGCCGGTGTTGTTCATGACGGAACATTAACTTAATTACTTGCAAAAAGCAATTTGATGTCTTAGCATCATTTTACTTGCAAAAAGCAAGTTATTAAAAATGAGGAATTGATGTGACGTTAGCGTACGGGTCCATCCTGGCGGCGATTTTGATACCTTATGTTTTGGGGCGGTCGGCAGTTGCGCGAAACCTCCCGGGCAGAAGGGTGGCAAGCCCCCGCAACTGGACGGTACGGGCCAAAACCGCGCACCTTGTGGGCGCGGAAATTGTGCCTGGGTTTGCCGCCGCCATCGCACTCGCCCATTTCGCCAATCTGCCTCAGCAGATGATCGACATGTTTGGGCTGGCGTTGGTGACAACCCGCACCGGCGACATCGTTTCCTATCTGGCGGGTCTGACCAAATTGCGATCGGTGATCCGCTTTGCCGGGCTGGCCTGTATATGGGGATTGTTTGGTATCGCCGCGTGGCCCGCCTCCCTCTCCCAACTGACCGACTTGATTTTGAAACCCTGAAACCTGAACAAGGAGTTTAACAATGCCTTTTGCTCGAATCTCTCATACGGCTGGAAAGTCAGAATCTTTTTCGACCGCCCTGTCCCAGGGAATCCATCGTGCGATGGTTGACGCTTTCGGCGTCCCCGAAGACGACTTTTTCCAGATTATTACGGAGCATGGCGAAAAGACTGGCCTGCTCGGACCGGACAGCTTCCTCGGGATTGATCATTCCGCGGATATGGTGTTTGTCCAGATTACCTGTGCCGAAGGGCGCTCGACCGAGCAAAAAAAAGCCCTGTACGCGGCTATCGCCAGCAACGTCGCCGCCGGCACCGATGTCGGTGAAGAGGATGTCTTTATCAATCTTGTCGAAACCAAGCGGGAAAACTGGTCGTTCGGAAATGGTCTGGCGCAATTCGCCGGGTGACCCGGCAGGGCCTGGCTTCGGCCCAGACAATAAAAAAGGCGGCCCAAAAGGACCGCCTTTTAAATTCAACCCTATCGAATTTAGTACCGATAGGCTTCCGGCTTGAACGGACCGTCAACGCTGACGCCGATGTAGTCGGCCTGCTCCTGGCTCATTTTGGTTAGTTTGGCACCCAGTTTGTCGAGGTGCAGGGCGGCAACTTTCTCGTCCAAATGTTTGGGCAGAACATAAACTTCGTTCTTGTAAGCTTGGGAATTTGTCCACAGCTCAATCTGCGCCAGAACCTGGTTTGTGAACGACGCCGACATCACGAAGCTCGGATGGCCAGTGGCGCAGCCGAGGTTAACCAGACGACCCTCAGCCAGAACGATCAGGCGTTTGCCGTCTGGGAAGACAACTTCATCGACTTGCGGTTTGATGTTGTCCCAGGTGTAGTTGCGCAGCGCGCCGATCTGAATTTCGGAGTCGAAGTGTCCGATGTTACAGACGATCGCCCGATCTTTCATGTCGCGCATGTGATCCAAGGTTATGATATCGATGTTGCCGGTGGTGGTCACAAAGATGTCGCCGCGGGTCGCGCCTTCTTCCATGGTGACGACCTCAAAACCTTCCATGCAGGCCTGCAGGGCGCAAATCGGGTCGGCTTCGGTGACCAGAACCCGGCACCCAGCATGACGAAGGCTCTCGGCTGAACCCTTGCCGACATCGCCAAAGCCGCCGACAACCGCTACTTTACCAGCCATCATTACATCGGTAGCGCGACGGATGGCATCAACCAGACTTTCGCGGCAACCGTATTTATTATCGAATTTCGACTTGGTCACGGAATCATTGACGTTGATTGCCGGTGTCATCAGGGTTCCGGCTTTCTGCATTTCGTGCAGACGGTGAACGCCGGTGGTTGTCTCTTCAGACAGCCCTTTGACGTCCTTCATCATTTCCGGGAATTTCTCATGCATCATGACGGTAAGATCGCCGCCATCATCCAAAATCATGTTGGGAGTCCAGCCATCAGGGCCTTCGATGGTTTTCTCAATGCACCATTCAGCTTCCTCTTCGGTTTCGCCTTTCCAGGCATAAACCGGAACGTCGGTCGCGGCGATTGCGGCGGCGGCCTGATCCTGGGTCGAGAAGATATTGCAGCTCGACCAGCGGACTTCCGCGCCCAAAGCTGTCAGGGTTTCGATCAGCACGGCGGTCTGGATGGTCATGTGCAGACACCCGGCGATGCGTGCCCCCTTCAAGGGCTGGGAGGTGCCGTATTCTTCGCGAAGCGCCATCAAACCTGGCATTTCGGTTTCGGCGATATTGATTTCCTTGCGGCCCCATTCGGCCAGTTTTATGTCGGCGACTTTACAATCATCGAAGGGCATTTCGACGGCTCCTGAATAATGTCTGTGGATTGGTTCGGTTATATATGGAATTTGTCGCCGGGGTTTACCAGTCCCCGCCCGGTGGAGCAAGGTTTGCGTGCCGTCGGGCAGGGGCGGGTGGCCTGGCGGGAGGGTTCAGGCTGGAAATTTCAGGCAGCGGCTTGGCGGCATAGTGTCGTAATGCCCTCGATGGCGCGTTCGATGTCTTCGTCGTCGCTAAAGTAACCCGGCGAGAAGCGCACGGTTCCGCCGCTACAGACCGTCCCTTCATCCTCATGCGCCACGGGCGCGCACTGCAGACCCGCGCGCACGCAAACTTCAAAATCCGCATCCAGCATGGTTGCCACTTGGTCGGCGGGAACGTTATCAATACTGATTGAAAGTGTCGCGACACGCGGCTGGGTCGCCTCGTAAGGGCCATGAACGGTGACGCCATTGGTGGCGTGAAAGGCCCGAGCCAAACGTTCGACATGGGCGTTTTCAACGCGGTGAATTTCCGCCAGCGCCAGCCGACAGGCTTCTTTGTGAGCAAGTTTCTCTTTGGTTTCACCCGCCAGCCCACGCCCCATATCGGCAAACCACCTTTGTGCCGCATTGAGCCCGGCAATACCCGGAATGGAGGGAGTTCCGGCTTCCAGGTGGTGAGGGTAGGCCTCGGGCTGGAACGGCGAAATGGAATCAACGCCGGTTCCGCCAACGCGTGCGGGTCTGATGTTTATATCTTCGCCAACGATCATTCCGCCAATGCCCATGGGTCCGAACAGTCCCTTGTGTCCGGTGAACACCAGAACGTCGATACCCAGCCGGTCCATATCGATGTCCAGGACGCCCGCCGTCTGGCAGGTATCGACGATCAGCAGCGCGCTTGATTTCCGGACAATGCTGCCGATGGCGTCCAAATCCTGAACCGAGCCCAATACGTTGGAAGCGTGATTGATTACGACAATGCGGGTTTTCTCGCTCAGTGCCGCGGCGATGTCATCGGGATTTACATAACCCTGGTCATCGCGGCCAATACGAGAAACCGAGACACTGTGATCGCGCTCGAGATGATTGGCCGGGCGTAGCACGGAATTGTGCTCAAGGCGGGTGATGATCATATGATCGCCCGGTTCGACCAGCCCCATGATCGCGGTATTCAGGGAATCGGTGGCGTTTTGGGTAAAGACCACGCGGTTCGGGTCGCCGTTGAAGCCGAAGAATTCGGCCAGCAGGCGGCGGGTCTGGGTGACCATGATTTCCGCCTCAACCCCCATCTGGTGTCCGGCCCGTCCGGGGTTGACGCCATAGTCTCTGAAAAACCGGTCCATGAACTGATAGACCGCTTCCGGTTTGGGCCAGGTGGTCGCGGCGTTGTCGAAATAATAATTGTCTTTCATGTGTCCCGTTTCCTTCTGCGATCCACCAGTTGGAGGATGAACTGAATTATGCAGAATAGAGTATCCGGAACTGCTCATGAAAAGGTTCTAAATATCTCCAAATTCTGAATAAAATTAAAAATTTATTCGTTAAAAACCAAAAAAATTAGAATATTTAATCAGAAGCTAGATACTTCAGGAATTTTTCCGGCGCTAGATTACAGAGCAGTTCGGCCCGGTCGCGATGATCGGCCCCGCGAACCAGCAACACCCTGGCCACGGCGGATTTTCCCAGACGAGCGTTTAACAGATTCATTACCTCGAAGCCGACGCTTTTCAGGGCCTGATCTGTCAGGTTTTTTTTGCGCCCCTGAAATTTTCCAAACTGGGCATTCAGCATATCCAGGATGACGGGTTTCAGGCGGCATACATTGGATAGCTCACGGCGATCGGTAAGGACCAAAATAGGCAGGACCTGTCCGAACCCCTTACCTGAATCGTCACTCACCCGGGGCAGGAACATTCGCGCCAGGACAAGAGCCGGGGGCATTTCAGGCGCTTTGTCCTTGATCACGGATCTTGCCGGGGGCACCGGGTCCGCTACCAGCTGTTCCGATTTCTCCGGTTCCGTGGCGTCGGGCGTGCCGGATTGTTTTACCTGTTCGACCTGGGGTTCGGGTTGACCGGACTCGCCGATCCCCAACGCTTCAACCAGTTTCCCATCAGTATAGATATTGATGACAATTCCGAGGACTCCCATCAGCAGAACAAACACGATTCCGCCCACCGATATCGAGAATATCGGATCGTTGATCAGCCGGTAAATCGTATTGGACAGGCGTTTGCCAACAGGCTGGGAACGGCGGTTCCGGCGCCGTTTTCTTGGTTTGTTGGCCAGGTAATCCTGGGCTTTCTGGAGGCGTTCGCTCTTGATCTGGCGCAGCAGGCCGGAGATTGTCACCGACAGCTGGCTGATATCCTGAGAACCGTCCGGCCCGGCGAGCAGACTGTCCAGCTGGTGTGTCAGGCGGGCGACTTCAAGCTGGTCCTGCTTTCGGGTAAACAGTTGACCGATCACCACCAGGGAGCATTCACGCAGGGCCGCAACCGTGCGAACCTGGGAAATCAGGGCGATCAGTCCATCCGGGCCTTCAAATACAAGCTCCCAGTCGGTCACGCCGTCAGGTGTTTGGGGAAAGGCCGGTTTTTTTGTTTCGCTCACCAGTCAGTATCCATAAAAGGGGCTTCAAACGGAAGATCATAGGGCAGGTCGGCGGCTGTCAAAGTGACCAGCGTCACATCCTGACCAAGGGTGTCCAGGCCCTGACCAATTCTTTATATAAGCACACAGTCCGCGTGATATAAGCATAAAGTCCGCGTGCACCCTGGCCAAGGCGATGTCATTATGTCGTCACTCCAACAGCAAAATCCGAAGAGACCGAAATGCCAGACACTTACGAGGTTTTCGCCATAAAATACGCGACCCATATGCGCACGTCGGAACTGAACTTCATGGACCCGCCGGACATTCATGACGGTCCCATGCCGATTGATTATTTTGTCTGGCTGGTACGCTCGGATCATCACACCTTTGTCGTCGATACCGGGTTTAACCATGAAACCGCGACCGCGCGCGGCCGTGAACTGATCCGCTGCCCGACGGAGGGATTAGCGCTGATGGCGGTTGATGCCAGGACCGTCAGCGATGTCATCATCACCCACCTGCACTATGATCATGTGGGAAATTTTGATCTGTTCCCGAACACCCGATTTCATTTGCAGGACAGCGAAATGGCTTTCGCCACCGGCCGTCACATGCGCCATAAACCGTTTCGCGCGCCGATGGATGTGGAGCACGTCGTCGGTATGGTTCGTCAGATTTATGCCGAACGTGTTGTCTTTCATGATGGCGACGCGGAACTGGCGCCCGGCCTCAGTCTTCATCATATCGGCGGGCATACGGCGGGTTTGCAGGCGGTGCGGGTCAATACCCGGCGCGGGCATGTAGTTCTGGCCTCCGACGCCAGTCACCTGTACGCAAATATGGAACGGGGAAACCCCTATCCCATTATTTTCCGTGAAGACCAGATGCTGGAAGGTTATGAAACCCTAAGGCAGTTGGCCGACAGCCCGGACCACGTCATCCCCGGCCACGACCCCCAGGTGATGGACCGTTATCCCGCCCCGGCAGACGACCTGCGGGGCATTGTTGCGCGGCTTGACTGACTTAGGCTCAGGACCCATTAATCAATAATTCAGTATTTTCTCGGATGATGTTTCCATCGACATTGTAGGCACCTGATATGAGCGATTTATTTTGGCTGACGCCAGCGCAACTGGAGCGTATGAA
>Ga0316204_10002865_pt1 | contig 37080 bp, 32 predicted proteins | sample 6monrhotite_MG_2_FD_205661 | JGI IMG/M metagenome (GOLD analysis project Ga0316204, IMG submission 205661) | Microbial mat bacterial communities from mineral coupon in-situ incubated in ocean water Damariscotta River, Maine, United States -... | ecosystem: Environmental > Aquatic > Marine >... | reverse complement strand
AACGCGCATCTGATGGAAGGCCTGAACGTCTATCACGGCCAAATCACCTACAAAGCCGTGGCCGAAGATCAAGGCTACAACTTCGTCGATCCCGCAAAGGCGCTCGCGGCTTAAAACAGCCTCCCGCGTCCAACGATTAAGGCGAAGTTCCAAACTGGAACTTCGCCTTTTTTGCGGGTCTATAGCTCAAACAAAGATGTTGAGAAGATAACGGTTCGGCTAATCAATATAATGTTTGATCGACCATGAGGCAGAAATGTTTCACCGAGGCGAGGATTTCGTCGGCGGATTTTGTCCATTTGAAGGGCTTCGGGTCTTCGTTATGGTGCTCGATGAAGGCAAGAATAATCCATCCGATCATGCGCATAAGGGTTTGACTTGCGGCGTTTCGGCATTACATCAAGGTTCAGATAAGATATGATGTGCAAAACCCGATGAACGAGGATCACATGCCTGATACCACGGATATGCAAAACGCCCTGAAAATCGGCGACGGCGCGGTCACCCGCATCAAGGCGCTGATCGAAAACGAAGGCAACCCGGATATGAAGCTGCGCATCGGCGTGACCGGCGGCGGCTGTTCCGGCTTTCAGTACAATTTCAGCCTCGACGACAAAGTCAACGACGACGACGTGCTGTTCGAACGCGGCGGCATAAATGTGGTGGTGGACGAAACCTCCATCCCGTTCGTCGGCGGCGCGACCATCGACTTCAAAACCGACTTGATGGGTGCCTATTTCGTCATGGAAAACCCCAACGCCAGCTCGACCTGCGGCTGCGGGACGTCTTTTTCGGTCTAAGCCGAATGCTCCTCACAATGACTTAGGCAAGCTTAAAGCGTTTATAACTGCAGAGAACACAGAGGAAGTTAAAGAAAAATTTCTTCTCTGTGAGTTCTGTGGTGAGCCAGAAAATGACGAGACTCTCCCCTGCCCTGTGGGGCGAATCATGCTAGGAAATGGCTGACAAGCAATGGAGCCTCTTAGCCAATGAAAATCGCCACTTGGAACGTGAATTCTTTGAACGCACGGCGCGACCACCTTTTGCGCTGGCTGGGTGAGTTCGATCCCGACGTGGTGATGCTGCAAGAGCTGAAGGGCATCGAAGAAAAATTCCCGATGATGGAGGTCAACGCAGCGGGCTATGAGGCTGCAGTGGTGGGGCAAAAGACCTACAACGGCGTGGCGATTTTGTCCAAAATGCCCATCGAAGTCACCGCCACCCGCCTCCCAGATATTGTGGCCGGTGACGAAGAAGACGAACAGGCCCGTTATGTCGAAGGCATCGTGAGCGGTGTGCGCCTCGGCTGCATTTACCTGCCCAACGGCAATCCCACGCCGGGCGACAAATACGACTACAAACTGCGCTGGATGCGCCGCCTCTACGCCCACGCGCAAGAGCTGCTGAAAACCGAAGAACCGTTCGTTCTGGGTGGCGATTACAACGTCATTCCCGAACCCCAAGACGTCTTCGCGCCGAACAAATGGACACGTGACGCTCTGTTTCTGCCCGAAAGCCGCAACGCCTTGCGCTGTATCGTGAATTTGGGCCTGACCGACGCGTTCAGGGCCTGCAACGCCGAGGGCGGGCGCTATTCTTGGTGGGATTACCGATCCGGTTCATGGGATCGCGACGAAGGCTGTCGCATCGACCACTTGCTGCTGAGCCCGCAAGCCGCCGATTTGCTCAGCGACAGCGGCATCGACAAAACGCCGCGCGGTTGGGACAAACCATCCGACCACACCCCGGTATGGTGCGAACTGTCGGTCTAAGAACAAGGCGACGCCCTCAACTGAGCCCGAGGCCGACAAACGGCACGGCCATGGCGACGCGCGAAATGGTTTCCAACAACGTGCGCGCCTTAATCGGCTTTTCAAGATAATCCGCCACCCCTGCGTCGCTGGAGCGCTCCTTCAAGATATCGGTGGAGTAGCCGGTCAGCAGCACGACGCGGGTCGGCAACTGCATTTCACCCACCTTGCGGGCGAATTCCGTGCCGTTCATGCCATCCATGACCCAATCGCACAGCACCACGTCGGCGGGACGCTCGGCCAAGCTTAAGATGCCCTCAGAGGCATTGTCGACCATCTGGATATGACGAATACCCACGGCGCGCAAAATCGTGCGGATCAGGCGGCAAAAATTGGGGTTGTCGTCCACCAGCATAATGCGGATATGTTCCCATTGATCGAACGTCGGCCCATCGCCCAAAAAGCCGACTTGGCCTGCCGCATGCGATGCAGCAACGTTGTTCAGGCACGTGTCGCGATAGGCGAAGTCCACCCCCATAATGTGATCGACCAACCACGACTGAAGGAAGTCGCGAACGCTGATCGGGTTAACATTCCACGGGTCGGCTTGAAAGTTTTCATAAACCGAGCGAACCTGACTGCTGAGCACACGATGGGTGGCCTGATGGATGTCGAGGCAAGAATAGTCGCTCAACTCCATCATCTTTTCTTCGCGCAGGAAATGGTAATCGGTGTACTCAACCAAAGCATCCAAAACACTGCCGAGGACCGTCATTTCCTCTTTCTCGGCGATGCAATCGTTTACTTGATTGAGCAAATTGATGAGAACCTTGTGATCCGCGTCAACGAACGTGACGCCGGTCTCCAAGTCCTTGGACCATTTTACAAGCACTATTCCACTCTCACGTCCGGGTTTTCCCGTTATCGTTCAAGTGTGGCGCGCCCTACGCATTTGCCAAGGGCTTCCCGCAATTCACAAGCACAGCCGCACATGCATCTGAGCAAACAAACGTATTATGGATGACCGCCCACACTCAACGGTGAGCCATCAGCTCACCTGATTTATTATGCGTACTTTATAATAAGCGCCTGATCAATGGAAATGCACAAATCACAATATTTAATCGTATTTTTGCTCTTTATGGTTGTAACGCATGCCCCGCCACACCCATCTATCCTTAAATAGTTTAGGCACAATCCTATGTCTATGTGGATTTTGCTAACTGGCGTCAGTTTTCCACTTGGCTAACATCACGCACCGCACCGCGGTCGGCGCTGGTCGCCATGGCCGCATAGGCGCGCAGCGCGGCGCTGACCTTGCGCGGGCGCTCCTTGGTCGGTTTCCAGGCTTTCGCGCCGCGCGCTTGCATGGCTTCGCGCCGTTGGGCCAAGACCTCATCGCGCACCGCGACGTTGATGGTGCGGTTCGGGATATCGATTTCGATGGTATCGCCCTCTTCAACCAGACCGATGGCGCCGCCCTCCGCCGCTTCGGGGGAAACATGACCGATGGAAAGGCCGGATGAGCCGCCGGAAAAGCGCCCATCGGTGAGCAACGCGCAGTCCTTGCCCAAGCCCATCGATTTGATATAGCTGGTGGGGTAGAGCATTTCCTGCATGCCGGGGCCGCCTTTGGGACCTTCGTAAACCACCAGCACCACGTCGCCCGCAACAATTTGACCGCCGAGAATTTTTTCGACCGCTTCGTCTTGGCTTTCGCAAACGCGCGCCCGACCGCTGAAGGTGAGGATTGAAGCGTCCACTCCAGCCGTCTTCACGATGCAGCCGTTGTGGGCGATGTTGCCATACAGAACCGCAAGGCCGCCGTCGGTGCTGTAAGCATGTTCTTTGTCGCGAATGCAGCCCAGTTCGCGGTTGGTGTCGAGCGTTTCGTAGCTTGTGCTCTGGCTGAACGCAACTTGGGTCGGCACCCCACCGGGTGCGGCGCGGTAAAACGCTTTGACCAGTTCATCATCGGTGTTCATGACATCCCACCGGTCCAAGGCGTCGCCCATGGTTCTCGAATGAACCGTGGCGACGTCGCGATGGATCAATCCCGCCCGGTCCAATTCCGCCAAAATCCCCATGATGCCGCCCGCGCGGTGCACATCTTCCATGTGGAACAACTGGGTCGACGGCGCGACTTTGGCCAGATGCGGCACACGCCGACTCATGGCGTCGATGTCCTTCATGGTGAAATCGATCTCGCCTTCGTTGGCGATGGCGAGAATGTGCAGCACCGTGTTGGTCGACCCGCCCATGGCGATGTCCAGCGCAATGGCGTTTTCAAATGATTTTTTACCACCCAAATTGCGCGGTAGAACGCTGTCGTCATCACCTTCATAATAACGCTTGGTGATTTCCATGGCGATGCGACCGGCTTCTTCGAACAGATGTTTGCGCGCCGAATGGGTCGCCAACAAAGATCCATTGCCCGGCAACGCCAGCCCCAGACCCTCGGCCAAACAGTTCATCGAGTTCGCCGTGAACATGCCCGAGCACGAGCCGCAGGTGGGACAACTGGCGCGCTCATAGTCCATCACCGTTTCATCGGAGACGTTGGGGTCGGCGGCCTGGATCATGGCATCAATCAAATCGACGGCGATTTCCTCACCATCGACCACCACCTTGCCCGCTTCCATCGGCCCGCCGGACACGAACACGGTTGGAATGTTCAAGCGCATCGCCGCCATCATCATACCCGGCGTGATTTTGTCGCAGTTGGAAATGCACACCATCGCGTCGGCGCAGTGCGCGTTGACCATGTACTCGACGCTGTCGGCGATAATTTCGCGGCTGGGCAGCGAATAGAGCATGCCGTCGTGGCCCATGGCGATGCCGTCATCGACTGCGATGGTGTTGAATTCTTTCGCCACGCCGCCTTGCGCCTCGATTTCACGCGCCACCAGTTGACCCAAATCTTTCAGATGCACGTGACCGGGCACGAATTGAGTGAACGAGTTGACCACCGCGATGATCGGTTTGCCGAAGTCGCCGTCTTTCATGCCCGTGGCGCGCCACAGGCCGCGTGCGCCCGCCATGTTGCGACCGTGGGTCGAGGTGCGTGAGCGATATTCGGGCATGATCTGAATTCCTTATTTTAGGGCCAAATGTTCTTAAGTATCGAGCCCAGGTGTTCAACGGAAAATAACGGTGCACGCCAACAATTGCCAGTGCGAAAATCCCAGGCTCTCGCTGCATTTCGGCCCATCCATCAACCGCCGAGCATGGCTTTGATTTGAACTTCGGGGTTTAGGGGATCGTCTTCGGCGCTTTGGTTGCGGCTGTTTTCATACCCGACGCTGTTTTCGCGATAATCCTCATACGCTTCCACGGCATGTTGGAAATCAAAAAATGAGCTTGCGACGCCGCCGTTCCAGGTGATCGCGACGGGGCGGCCCGGATGGGCTTTCAGCACCGCCAAGATGCCCAACGCGGTGCGCGCGCCCGGATATTCGTTTTTCACGATGCCTACGGCGATATATGCGTTTACGTTGTCGCGAAAGCGCGCCCACGGCACCAAAGACACACCATCGAGAGAAGCATACCCCACCATTTCCTGGCGTGCGGTGGGCGACGTGTTTTCGCTCACGCCTTGGTAGACGACATAGGCTGGTTGGCGGGCATCGATGAACACCTCAACCAGATCGCCGTTTGCCGCCATGCCTTGACGCGCGTCGCCCAACAGGGCGATCACGATCACAAACCACGTACGGACCCAAACAGCGCGTTTCATGGACCGGATACTATCACAGCCAAAACAAAACGGGGCGCTACCATTGATGGTCCACGCCCCGTTAAACAACTGAACGAACTTTACGTTTAGGCCGCCGCATCCAAATCGGCTGCGACGCTTTTGAGCAAGTCCTGAACTTCCATCGCCACTTCGCCTAGCGCTTCGTTTTGAATGGCGGACATGGAGGCGATCGGATCGACGATGGAGACCTCGATCTTGCCGTCGTCGCGTTGCTGGACCAAAACGTTGCACGGCAGCATCACGCCAATCTTGTTTTCCGCCGCGATGGCTTTGAAGGCATGTTTCGGGCTGCATGCGCCGAGGATGGTGTAAGGCTTGATGTCCTCACCCAATTTTTCCTTCATGGCGTTTTGCACGTTGATGGTGGTCAGCACGCCAAGGCCCTTTTCCTTGAGCGCCGCCGTGGCTTTTTCAATGGCTTCGTCGAAGGTGCAGTCCAAGGTGACGGTGAAGTGGTAGCTCATGGTCGGCTCCGATACAAATCAATCAATGAGGGGGCAGGATTAACACGCACGAAATGGGATTAATCGGGATGATTTTCAAGGCCCGGCTCGCGCTTTTTGCAGTCCGCCAAGTCATTCATTTTAAAAAGCACGTATCCGGTTTTGATTGATAACGCTCAGGCGACGAAGTACCGTTGATCTATGAACGAGCATATCGATACCCTGAGCGATCTTCAGATCATGGCGCGCTACAACCGTTGGGCCAATGCACGGCTATACGATTGCGTCGCGACGCTGTCCGACGAGGATTATCGTCTTCACAGAAATGCCTTTTTCGGCTCGATCCATGCCACCTTGAACCATATTTTGGTCGTCGACCGCCTGTGGACCAGCCGCATCATAGGCGAATATTCCGGTATCAAAAGCCTCGACGAAATCTTGCATGAAGAGCTCGGCGCACTGCAAACCGCGTGCGCGGCCATGAATGAGCATATTGTGCGGCTGGTGGATCGCCTGACGGTGGGGCTCGACGGCGGTCTGGACGGAGAGGTGCGATATCGCACCACCGCGGGCGGTAAAAAACATGCCTCGCCCGTGCGCCATATTCTCCTCACCTTGTTCAACCATCAAACCCACCACCGCGGTCAGGTCCATTGCATGCTCAGCCAGGCGGGAATCGAGAACCCACCCATTCTGGACGTGATTTTCATGTTGCGTGAGATGACCGAGGCTGTGCAAATGGCTTAGAATTCCTCTTGTTTTTCCGGCAACACGCCAATTACATTCATTTTTTCTCATATAATCCTTGATCACAGCGTAAATCCGACTTATTTAGTCAGGTAAGAGCCTTTGGCATTTTTCGCCAGCGGATCAAAACGGATATTGCTACCCAGGAGGGACACATGGATTTTCAAACCGATGGTGAGGGCTTCTTGCTCAACCGCGACCAATGGACGCCTGAAATCGCCGCCGAGATCGCCAAGCGCGATGGCCGCGAAATTACCGACGAAATCATGGGCTACATTGATGCCGCGCGCAAAATGTACGATGAAAACGGCACGGTTCCAGCCATCCGCAACTTCACCAAAACGATGGGCGTGGACAAAAAACAACTGTTCAACGTGTTCGAAACCGGCCCAATGAAACTGATCTGCAAGTGGGGCGGCCTGCCCAAACCGACGGGCTGCGTCTAACGCCCCCATCTGACACATGACAAAGGGGACGGCATTTCGATGCCGCCCCCTTTATTTATGGGTGATTTTATTCGCCCACTTTAGCGACCGGTTTCGGCGTGGCCTGAGCCGGTGCGCCCGTACCGGAAAGTCCAGCCAGATCGGCACCGCTGAGGCCCACTTCTTGCAGCAGGGAATCCACCAATGGTGCTTGGCTGCGATAGCGCAAGGCGCTGGCCACAACCTGATCGGCCAACGAGCCGTCACCCCCGCCATTTCCGCCGCTACCATTGCCGTTACCACCGCCAACACCACTGGCCCCGGTCAGTCCATCAACCTGGATGATCTTGATGCCGTCGATGTTTTCAATCGGCTTCACGGATTCACGGATGATGTCTTGCAGGTGTTCGATGGTCGACAGCTTGATCTTCATCTGAACGATTTCCTGAGACAACAGATTTTCGGCTTCGTTCAAAGCGCGTTGGCCCTTGGCGTCGACTTCATAGCGCACTTGGGCCGCTTCGGCGCGCAGCTTCTCGGCCTGCGCATCACCCTCGGCGGCGATGCGGACTTTTTCACTTTCCGCTTCCGCCGTCGTGCGGATTGCCTCCGCCGCATCCAACGCGGCAAGCTTTTCGGCTTCAGCCCCCACTTTGATTTTGATGGCTTCGCGTTCGGCGGCCTTGCGCGCTTCCACCAGCTCGACCGCCTTTTGACGTTCGGCGATTTCGGTTTCACGCACCGTGATGACCGCCTCCTCTTCCTGCACGGCGGCGGCGCGGGCGCGGTCGGCTTCGGCCTGAGCGACGGATTGATCGCGTGATTTTTCGGCGATGGCGATGGCGCGTTCCTGGTTGGTCAGTTCAACCGATTTTTCACGCTCGATATCGCGTTCACGCAGCTTACGGTCTTTTTCGATCTCTTCTTCCTTGACCACCCGTTCGGCTTCGATCTTTGACAGATTAACATCGCGGTCGGCTTGAATCTGCGCCTGTTCGGCTTCGCGTTTTTTCGCCGCCTGCTCACTTGCGACCAGGGCGGTTTGTGAGGCACGGCGGATTTCGATTTCACGTTCCTGTTCAAGGCGCGCGTATTCGACATCTCGCGAGATTTCCAAGGTCATGCGTTCCGCTTCGAGGTCCTTGGTCTTGATCGCGACCTCGGCGTCGCGTTCGATTTCGTTGCGGCGGCGGCGGCGTTCCTCGATCTCATCGGTCAGCCGGGTCAAGCCCGCCGCATCGAACGCATTGTTGGGGTTGAAAAACTCGCGGTTGGTTTGATCCAAGCCGGTCAGCGACACGGTTTCCAGTTCGAGGCCGTTTTTCAACAAATCCTCGGACACCGCCATCTGCACCTTTTGCACAAAATTGACCCGCTGTTCGTGCAGTTCTTCCATGGACATTTCGGCGGCGACCGCACGCAGCGCATCGACGAATTTGCCTTCCACCAGCTCTTTCAAGTGCTGGGGGTTCATGGTTTTTTGGCCCAAGGTCTGGGCGGCGTTGGCGATGGATTCCATGGTGTGCTGAACGCGCACATAAAATTCCGCCTGCACATCGACGCGCATGCGATCCTTGGTGATCAAAGCTTGTTGATCGGAACGGCGCACCTCAAGGCGAAGGGTATTCATGTTGACGGGGATGACCTCGTGCAACACCGGCAAAACGATACAGCCGCCGTTGATCACCACTTTCTGACCGCCAAGCCCTGTGCGCACGAAGGAAATTTCCTTCGACGAGCGTTGATACAAGCGCGCGAAAATCAAACCGATGGTCACCAGTGCGACCAAAATGATCCCGCCGATGATCAAGATGTTCATGAGATTGGTAAAATCCATTTTAAATACTCCATCGCAAAGTTTGTGCGGGGTTGGAATGCTTAAGTATCTATGTCCAAAAGGGCATCATTCGGTGGCACGATCGCTTTAAAACGCGACCCCGCCTTGGCGACCAGCAACACTTTGCTGCCCGTTGGAAAATTCTCGGATGCGCTGTCCGGCTCCACCATCACATAATGGTGATGGCCGTGCTGGTCCTTGAGGCGCGCCTCCGCCGGTTGGTCCACACGCGCCGTGCCGGTGACGATGGTCGCGATGCGTCCGACAAAGGTGTCCGATGAAATGGCGGATGATTCGTCTTTCGGGATCAAGCGCGCCAGCCCCAAACCGGCGATGCGCACGCTGGGCATCGTCACCGCCAAGGCCGGAATCCAGGCGAGCCACCCCGGTAACAACCACCCCGTCACCCCTTGCACCAGCGCTTGAAGGATGTAACCGCTCAAGCCAAAAACGGTGAGAAAGATCACCAGCAACACCAACGCCGGAACCTTGCCGATGGTCAGCCATCCCAGCAGCCGCGCCAAGCCTGATTGCGACGCCCCGGCAATCTCGCCGCCTTTACCGATATCGAACTCGCCTTCAAAGTCGATGTCCACATCGACATCAGGCAGCATCGCGTCGATGACGTTGGACAACCCTGCGCCGATCAAGGTCAGCGCGCCTTCCATGACCGCGATGCCGAGCATCACGGACAAGGAAACGGCAAACGCCATATTTTGGGACGCGAGAAGAAACGACATCGTATCAGGCCTACCGAGATCGATTGTGGTTGCGGATCAAGTGCCGTCCGTTTTGAAAGACGCCAAACGCTCTTTGATGCGGTTTTTACGCGCCATGTCATCAAGCTCGGCAAGCTGTTGAGCGGTCTTGCGATCACCTGAGCCCGCGCCGCCGGGCAACCCGCTGGCTTGCTCCATCACGCGACCGAAGGCCCCCTCGGCTTTGCGCACGGCGTCTTCGATATTATTGCCACCCGCACCGCTCGCCGCCGCATCCGCACCGGATACCGTCTCGGCAGCCGTTGCGCGAAACTGGCGCAGCTCTTCCTCCATTTCGCGTTTACGCGCCTGTAAGGCGTCGATATAGCGTTCCAGTTCGCTTTCGGCTTCGCGCCCCTGGGTGATGGAACTTTCCAGCACCGGAATTTGTGCTTCGATGTCGAGCAGCCTGGACACCGCGGCCTCGGCCAAATCCTCGCGCCCCTCGGCCATGGCGAGGCGGACTTTTTCCGACAACTCTTCGTGCTTGGTGTTTTCATCGCTCAAGCGTTTCGTCGCCAAGTGCTTGGCGGAGATTACTTGACCCAATTCCGCACGCACGTCGTCAATGGCTTGATCCACTTCGCGGACCGCCTGCTCCATGACCATTTCCGGCGCCATGCCTTCCAGCGTATCGACAATGGAATTGATCGAGCCGCTGAGAATGCGGCCAACCCGGTTTGCAAGATTTTCACTCATGATTGTACCCCTTCTTTTTGGATGATGGATGATTTGATCAGGGATGACAACTCCAAGATTGGGGCCGACTTGCTCCGCACACATGACGTGTCGTAACACGGCTCAACGGGCGTCACCGCCAAGCGCAAGCAGGCTTCCATCAAGGACACCAAGCGCTCGGAAATCCCCCGTTCCAACGCCAGCAAGGCATCTGTGGCCTCGTCACCCATATTCTCTTCACCCAAGTGCGCATGCAGATACGCCGTCGTTTCCGGCAACCAGTTCATGAAGTGCACCAGCAGTTCCGAATGCATGTTCAAATCGCGCTCTGAACCACGCAGTTTGCGGGCTAAAGGGGCGAGTTGTTCTTCTTGAAAAGCGAGTCCCTCGGCGTAACTTTGCTCCCCCGCATGGCGCATGCGCGCATCGCGGATGAGGGCCCTGATTTTGTCGCTGGGCGTCGTGGCGCCGGGGATATCCAACCCCGCTAAAAAGTCCGAATCTTCCTCGGCGACACGCACACTCAGCGGTGTTGTCTTGCTTGCCATGACCAACAACTCCATAAATTCATTATGTTTACATTTGTATACATATGACATCACGGAGTCAAGAAATTTCAATTTATAGTGTTAAGGCGTGTGTCAGACAGGCGTTACTCAACAACCTTGACCGTATGTGCGCAAGCTTCGGACGCCTTCACGCGGTCCGCCATCGCAGCGTCAAAGGGTGCGGGCTTCCATCGTTTGACAGCCTCTTTTCCCGCCTTGATCTGTTGTGGGGACATCTGTTCTTCAAGATCGCTTAAAAACAACACGATCTCACGGTCATAACCGAGGAAACTGAGATCTTGCAAAAACACCAAATTGAGCCACAAATAGGCTTTATCCAGGTCTTTTGGCAGACCTTTCTCCTTTGTCTCCTTTGCATATTCGCGCACCGTATATAGCTGGCCCAGCGCATCGCCTAGGTCAGCGCCCATCCGGTACCAGTGCCGGGCTTTTTCCTCATCCAGCGGCACGCCCCAACCGTTCGCATACATTTCCCCAATGTTGGCAAATCCCCTTATTTCACCGCCCACGGATGCCTTGCAATACCACTTCAATGCCTCGGCATAGTCTTGTGGAATGCCGAGCCCCTTGTCATACATAAGCGCAAGGTTAAATTGAGCCGCAGGGTACCCCCCTTGCGCTGAAGTCAGCATGTATTTATAGGTTTCAGCATAATCGCCATTTTGATACGCCCGCATGCCCATATCGAAAGGCTTTTGCGTAATCTGCACGCAAGAGGTGGTCAGCACCATAATGACGGCTATAAAAAACAAATGTCGCATGAAGTCCCCGTATAAGATGCCCTGTTAAACCGTCCGCTTCGTGGGGCGAGTGTTCCACAAGCGATTGCAGCCCCCCTCGTCAGCCCTGCACACAAGCCTTGGACGCACGAATTCTCTTAGCCATCGCATCGGTAAAGGAAGCGGGCTTCCACGCCTTGGCGGCATGCTCAGCTGCGGCGATCTGGTCCGGGGTTAAAATCTCTTCGGCTTCGCTCATCAACAAAGCCGCTTCATGATCCAGGTCAGATGCATGCTTATGAGAAAGCACCAACCACATGTACGCCTTCCCCACATCTTTAGGGACATTCGTACCGCGCAAATAGCGCACCCCAACATTCAACTGCCCGGCAGCGTTGCCCAGACCGGCGGCACGTAGATACCAGATTATCGCTTCGCGTGAATCACGTTCCAACTGCTGACCATTTGAATAGAGATAGCCGATGTTGTTCATGGCCGAGGTTTGTCCCTGCACTGCGGCACGGCAAAACCACTTTAAGGCCGTCGTTTCCTTTTTTTCGAAGCCATAGCCTTTGCCGTACATGGCCCCAAGCATATATTGCGCATCGCGATCTCCGGCCTCCGCCAAGGGTTTCCAATGACGGAACGCGGTTTTGTAGTCGCTTGCAGCGAACGCCCGCTTACCCTTGTCATAAGCGGTCATCGCGGTTTGGGTTTGTACGCATGCACTGAGCGACAGTACAATCACCATCACGCTGAGATATTTCATTCTCCCCCTCCTTCCCAAGACATGGTGGAGGTGACTTTTTCACAAGCCCAGCACGCCATCAAGAGGAGAGTTTAAATATTGACCGAAGTCTTAAGGTTGACAGGCCGGTCGTGTGCGCATCGCCGTTCAATGCGTCACCGCCCGCCGGAGACATCCAGTAGCGATCCGGTCACGTACGAGGCTTCATCGGACATCAGCCACAGCACCGTATTGGCGATTTCGTCCGCGTCGCCGGCGCGCCGCATGGGGATGGTGGGCGCGATGCGTGCCGGACGGTCGGCTTCGCCGCCACTGGCGTGAATATCGGTCAGCACGATGCCGGGGCGCACCGCGTTGACGCGCACCCCCTCGCCCGCCACTTCTTTCGCCAGCCCCATCGTCATGGTGTCCACGGCGGCTTTGGACGCGGCATAATCGACGTATTCGTTGGGCGAGCCCAAGCGCGATGCGATGGACGAGACGTTGACGATCACCCCGCCCTGCCCGCCGTGCTTGGTGGACATGCGCTTGACCGCTGCGCGCGATGCGGCGAACGCGCCGAACACGTTGGTTTGAAACACCCGCTGCCAGCGCGCCCAAGTCATATCGTCCAAGCGGCTGTGGGTTTCCAGGACACCCGCGTTATTAACCAGCGCCGTGATGGGACCAAGATCGCGATCCACGGTTTCGAATAGACGTTCGACGTCTGCCTCATGACCCAAGTCCGCCTGCACCGCGATGGCGCGCCGACCTTGAGCCTGAACATCCGCCACCACATCGTTTGCCGCGTCGGCGTTGCTCAGGTAGCTGATGCACACATCATAACCCTGCGCCGCCGCAAGCTTCGCCGTGGCGGCACCGATACCCCGACTGGCGCCGGTGATGATAACGAGTTTGTTCATCGCCCCCCCCTACAGATCGGCCAAGCGCGACAAAGCTTCGTCCAGTTTGACGCGATCCGCCTTCAAGCTTTCCAGGCGTTCTTTTTGTTCCACGACCACGGCTTCGGGAGCCTTGGCGAGGAAGCCTGGGTTGGAAAGTTTCTTTTCATATTTCATGATTTCGGGATCGAGTTTCTTGATTTCTTTGTTCAGGCGCGCCTTTTCCGCATCCACGTCGATGATGCCGGACATCGGCAACACCACGGTGGCCTCGTCCAACACAATGGAGACGGAGCCCTTTTCCACCTCGCCGTTCAATGCGCCGCTGTCTTCGATGCGCGCCAGGCGGTGGACCAGATCGCGGTTGGTGTCCAGACGCGCCAAAGTTTCGGCGCTGGCGTCTTTGAGGCGCAAGGTCAGTTGCGCCTTGGGCTCGACGTTCATTTCGGAGCGCACCGTGCGCACGGATGAAATCAGACGCACCACCCAGTCCATTTCGGCCTCGGCTTCGGCGTTTTCCAGGCCCTTCAACTTGGGCCAATCGGCGAGCATGATCATACCGTCGCGCTGGGTGATCTGGCTCCACAGCTCTTCGGTCACATACGGCATCATCGGGTGCAGCATCAGCAGCACTTGATCGAACACCCACGCCATGGTGGCGCGGGTTTCCGTTTTCGCGGCTTCATCGTCGCCGTTCAAAATCGGTTTGGTGAATTCCAGGTACCAATCGCAAAAGGAGCCCCAGGTGAAGTGATAGCCCGCATCGGCGGCCTCATTGAAACGATAGCTTTGGATCGCGGTTTCGATGTTGGCGACGGCCTCAGCGGCCTTAGAGACGATCCAGCGGTTGACGGTCAGCGTGACGCCTGCGGGATCGAAACCGGCGACCGGCTTGCAGTCGTTCATTTCCGCATAGCGCGCGGCGTTCCAGATTTTGGTGACGAAGTTGCGATAGCCTTCGATGCGGCTGATCGACAACTTCACGTCACGCCCCTGCACGGCTTGGCTGGTCATGGTGAAGCGCACCGCGTCCGCGCCGAATTGGTCGATCAGTTTCAGCGGGTCCAAGACGTTGCCCTTGGACTTGGACATTTTCTGGCCTTTTTCATCGCGCACCAAGGCGTGGATATAGACATCCTTGAACGGCACCTCGTCCATGAAGTGCAAGCCCATCATCATCATGCGCGCGACCCAGAAAAAGATGATGTCGAACCCGGTGACCAGACAATCGGTCGGGTAATAGCGCTGCACTTCGGGCGTGTCGTCGGGCCAGCCGAGCGTCGAGAACGGCCACAGCGCGGAGCTGAACCAAGTGTCCAATACGTCCGGGTCGCGGGTGACTTCGGTGGCGACGCCGTAATGCTTTTCGGCTGCCGCGTGGGCCTCGGCTTCGGTGTATTCGACGAACGGATGGCCGTCGGGTCCGTACCACGCGGGGATTTGATGGCCCCACCAGATTTGGCGCGACACGCACCACGGCTGGATGTTGCGCATCCAATCGAAGTAGATGTTTTCATACGATTTGGGATGGAAGGTGGTGCGCCCGTCTTCGACCGCCTTGATGGCGTCGACGGCGAGCTTCTCGGCATCGACGAACCATTGGTCCAACAGCCACGGTTCGATCACCACGCCGGAACGATCACCGTAGGGCACCGTCATGGGGTTTTCTTCGATCTTTTCGAGCAGGCCGAGGCCTTCCATCTCCTTGACGATGGCATCGCGCGCTTCGAAACGATCCAGGCCTTGCAGGTGATCAGGCGCGACATCGTTGATCGCGGCGTTGTGGTCCAAAACGTTGATGACATCGAGTTTGCAGCGTTTGCCAACTTCGAAATCGTTGAAGTCATGCGCGGGCGTGACTTTCACCGCGCCGGAACCTTTTTCAGGGTCGGCGTATTCATCGGCAACGATGGGTATGGCGCGATTGACGATCGGCAACACGACCTTTTGCCCCACCAAAGCAGCATAGCGTTCATCGTCGGGATGCACCGCCACGCCAGTGTCGCCGAGCATGGTTTCCGGACGCGTGGTGCCGACGGTCACAAATTCACCATCACGGCCTTCAATGGGATACTTGAAGTACCACATTTTGCCGTTTTGCTCTTTGTTTTCGACTTCCAGGTCGGAGATCGCGGTGTGCAGCATCGGGTCCCAGTTGACCAAGCGCTTGTCGCGATAAATCAAGCCGGACTTGTGCAGTTCGACGAACACTTTCTGTACCGCCTTGGACAGGCCGTCGTCCATGGTGAAACGTTCGCGTGACCAATCGCACGACGCGCCCAGGCGGCGCAACTGGCGGGTGATGGTTCCGCCAGACTCAGCCTTCCACGTCCACACCCGCTCAATAAACTTGTCGCGGCCCAGGTCGTGACGCGTCAAGCCTTCGGCTTCCATCTGGCGTTCGACCACCATCTGCGTGGCGATGCCCGCGTGATCGGTGCCCGGCTGCCACAGCGTGTCTTTACCGAGCATGCGGTTGTAGCGGATCATGATGTCTTGCAGCGTGTTGTTGAGCGCGTGGCCCATATGCAAGCTGCCGGTCACGTTGGGCGGCGGAATGACGATGGTGTAGGCGTCTTGCCCCTCGTTTGGCCCCTCGTTTGGCCCCTCGTTTGGCCCCTCACCGCTTTCCCTTTTGGGACCGCAGGCGAAAGCACCGGAAGTTTCCCACATTTCGTAGGTCCGCGCTTCGACGTCTTTGGGGGTATAGGTCTTGTCCAACATGGTGTGCAGTCCGTGACTTAGGGATGTGTGAATTGAGCTTTGGGTTTATAGCAAAAACGCCGCCCGGGGAAGCCTGGGCGGCGTTTTGATTGACGTAAAGAGACGCTTAATCGTCCAGCCGCTCCGCCCGGTTGATCATCCGGTCGATCTCTTTCTTGACCAGGCGTTCGATCAAGTACGGCAGGTTCTGGTCCAGCCACTCTTTCAACAGCGGGCGCATCATTTCGCGCACCATGCCTTCGAGGGTCACGTCCGAACCGCCGATTTGCAGTTCGCGCTGGCTCAAAATGGCACGCGCCAAATCGGCCAACACGTCCGTCGAAGCCCGATAGGTTCCGGCGGAAACGATCGCACTCGCCACGTCCGTACCTTCGGGCAGGGTGGTGATCATTTCCTCGGTCAGATCGAGGATCGATGAAATATCAGGCTCGCCCCCCGGACGCGGCGGTGGCGGCGGTGGAGGAGGCGGTGGCGCGGCTTCGACCACCGGAGGCGGCGGCGGCGCAGGCACGGGCGTCGGTTCTGGAATGGGTGCGGGTGCGGGTGCGGGTTCAGGTTCAGGTTCAGGCTCGTCTTCGGCCAACTCGATCATCGGTGCCGGTTCGGGTTCGGATTCCGGCTCAGCCGCCATCTCTTCCATGAGGGCGGCCATATCCATTTCTTCTTCAGGTTCGGGTTCGGGTTCCGGTTCGGGCTCAGCCGCCATTTCTTCCATGGCGGCGGCCATGTCCATTTCTTCTTCCGGTTCAGGCTCCGGTGTCGGCTCAGGCTCGGCCGCCATTTCCGCCATGGCGGCAGCCATGTCGTCTTCCGCCGGTGCGGGTTCTTCAGCCGGGGCCTCTTCTTCGCCGTCCTCCGACAGGATGCGGCGGATCGAGGCCAGGATGTCCTCCATCGAAGGCTCTTCGCCGTTTTGTCCTTGCGCGTCTTCGCTCATAAAAAGCTCGCTTATCCCCCGAGGTGTTTCTGACCCGGTTTTATGTACAGTTTATTTGACGGCACCGTTCCCAGCATTGTCCCCAACATCGCCACCAAACCACTTATCCCGGACACCGTGATAATGCCCCCCCGCATCATATAAATCCACAGCGAGGTTCAAATCCGCCGCCGTCAAATTACCGATAGATGACAAGAGCGTTAACTCCGCAACCGTCTCATCCCTTTGAGATTTAACGAGATTTACGCGTGCGTCCAGCAATTCCTGCTCGGCGTCGAGCACATCGAGGACCGTACGCGAACCCACCCCGGCCTCACGTTGAACCCCTTCCAGGGCCGTTTCGGCGGCGAGAACCTGCGTTTTGATGGCTTCGATTCGCGCTCGTGTGCTCGCCAGGGTCTCCCACGCGGTACGCACCTGTTCGGCCACATCGCGGCGGGTCTGATCGGTTGTGAGACGAGACGCCGACGCCGTTTGGCGGGCTTGGCGAAGCTGAGAATACACCGATCCGCTCTGATACAAAGGCACACTCATCGTCACCTTCGCTTCATAAGCATTGGCCCAATAATTGTCCGAAACGGTGTCGAGCGAACGGGACGCGCTGCCGCTCAAATCCACCGACGGCAACAACTGGCCGCGCGTGCTGTCGATATTGTCCACGGCCGCTTTTTCATCGAAAGCCGCCGCGACCACGGTGGGGTTGGCGTGCTCGGCAAGATCCAAGGCTTCGTCCAAAGTGGTCGGCAGAGGAAGGGACAGGTTGGGCGCATCCAGCAGCTCGGGAGCGACCCCCATCAAGTTGGCGTACGCCGCACGTGACGATTCCAATGTGCCTTCCGCCTGAATTCGGTCGGCCGTCGCTCCGGCCAAACGGGATTCAGCTTGGTGCACATCCGTGCGGGTGATTTCCCCGACGTTGAAACGATCCTGCGTCGCTTCCAACTGACTGGCCAGAACCAATTCGTTCTTGGCGTTCAGCTCCACCACCGCTTGATCGCGCAAAACATTGAGATACGCCGTCGCGGCATTGAGCAGCACGGTTTGCTCCGTCGTCTGCAATCGCGCGCGCTGGGCGCGCACGGTATTTTCAGCCGACAGAATCTTCGCCGTGGTTTGACCGCCCGCATATAACGACTGGGTAACGGCGAGAGACAGTGTCTTTGGATTCGTATCCACCTTGTTACCGGACGACGAACTGGTTTCTTGCTGCTTCGCCGACGTCGTGGCGCTCACCGACACGGACGGACGCCAGCCGGACACCGCTTGGGCGACACCTTCATCCGTGGCGCGCAACGTGGCGCGGGCCGCCTGCAAAGTCGGATTGGCAGCGTACGCCTTGGCCAACGCGCTCAGCAGCGTTTCGGCATGCGCCGGGGCGGCGGCGGCAACCAGAGCGCACCCTGCGAGAGCCATTCGAGAAACCGTGCTTTTCAGATATTGCATCATGCTTTGCATCTTATTCATCGTGCTTTTCATGTCCATTCGTCCCTGGTCGTCCAATTGAGAAATACAATACGGACATTCCAACATAAACCAGGGCCAAGACTATACATCGCCCGATGCAAAGACCATAGCCCTCAGGTGTTAACGTTTGGTGTGTTTATTAAGACAGGAATTCAGCGCCTTAGGCGGCCATTTCCTGATAGCGACGCCACGACGCCATACCACCCATCAGAGATTGCGCGCTTGCGAAACCATTTTGGCGCAGCCATTGAGCTGCCATCAGCGAACGTGTGCCATGCGCGCAGATGATGACCAGATGGTCGGTTTCGGGCAACCGATCCAAATGCTGCGGCAATTGGTTCAGGGGAATGTTGGGGCTGTCGCCGGCCGGGGCCTGGGCCACTTCCCATGGCATGCGCACATCGATAAAGGCGGCATTGAGGTTTTCGACCTGGATCTTATGCAAACCGTGAGCATCGATCTCAAGGGGCAGCGGCGCGTTCGTCATTATGAGCTCCACATTATAGAATTGTCGTTCTTAGCCATATGGGCACCTCACACATATGGATATAAGCGCGCTCAAGACGATGAATATCGTTCGCCGGCGCCTTACGCAATATTAGATAATTCTTAAATAATGGGTTTTCAAGCCCCTCAAAGCCCTTTTCATGTAGGGACGGGCCCTGGTGATGAGAAACTGACCTGACGATCAGAAGCTGAATTGGGGCGTGGCCGCGAATTCCGGCAATGCGGGTACGTTGGCGTCGAACAATTCGATTTCAGACACCACGCCGTCGGTTTTGTTTATCAACATGGCCTTGCCGGTGCCGGGAACATCGCGGGAGCCGGGCTTGACGTAAACCAAGCGCCCACCATTCGCCAACTGGTCGATCAGGCTAGCAGGAAGCTCGGCGGCGGCGCCATTGATGAAAATGACGTCATACGGGCCCTGGCCCGGATGGCCCTTGGCCAGATCGCCTTTCAGCATGGTCACGGTGTCCGCACCCTGCCCCGCAATGTGGTCCACGGCGGCGCGATGCAGATCGGCATCCGATTCGATCGCCACCACGGCGGACGCAATTTTGGAAATGGCCGTGGCCTCATAGCCAGTGGCGGCGGCGATGACCAAGGCCAAATCGGTTTCTTCGATGCTGGCGGCTTGCATCAGCCGCGCCGCGACCATCGGTTCCATCAAGATGCGCCCCGAACCGACTGTCAGGTCCTCGTCGAGATAGGCGCGATTTTTCAGGGAATCGGGCACAAAGGCTTCACGGGGCAAGTCCTCCAACGCCTCGACAACCAGCGTATCGATCACTTTATTGGTGCGAATTTGACCTTCGACCATATTGTGGCGGGCGAGCGTGAAGTCCATGGGATGATCCCCTCTGTTCGTGAGGTAAGGCGAAAAAGCGTTATGTCGTGCGTTTCATGTCTTGAACGAACGGCACTATAGCCCGAGGCGGGTGCAGTGCACAATGGAGATGATTGTCTATTACACGCGCCGTTCGCGCCTCATTACGCACCTATCCATAAACCCCTGAAGGCCTTGAAACGCCGCGCATTTAGACCTCGAACCGGCCGGTCGGGCAAGGTTTCAAAAAAATTTCAAAAACCCCAATTCGGGTGCTTGACCGGGGCGGGTGAGCGTTCTATGTTCCAGCGCCTTCGCGAGGAGGGTTAAGGAGCCTCACGGCTCCCCTTGTAAACCAGTAATAGCCACGGCCCACAAAGCCAAGGTTTGCAAAGGGCGGGATGGCGCGGTGGCGGAGTGGCTACGCAGCGGCCTGCAAAGCCGTGTACACCGGTTCGATTCCGGTCCGCGCCTCCATCCAACCGCCTCGCAACGGTACGCCTGATCCGGCGTAGCTCAGTTGGTAGAGCAGGCGACTGTTAATCGCCTTGTCGCAGGTTCGAGTCCTGCCGCCGGAGCCAATCAAAAGGCCAGTCCAGTAATGGGCTGGCCTTTTTTTCGTTGTGCTGCGGGCTTTCGTTTCACTGGGGGCAGTGACGCCTGTGAGCAATGACACAGCCCGCCTGGGCGCGACCACTCATAATGGCGTCAGCAAGCCCGCTCCCCCAAGGCGCGTTTGCATTCCCACCAAAGTCCGCCTCTCCAGCGGCAAGCGGCCCCGGCTCTCCACCGGGGCCGCTTCTTTGCGCACGTCTCATTTACGAACATTAAGCTTCCCTAATTCATTCTGAACGCATTATGAACGGCGTTTTCAGGTTGGGTTCAAGCGTCCCCGCTAAAATGACGTCCAACAAACAGAAACAACGCAAACCTTCCCCGAAAAGGACTTGAACCATGCCCCGGACCAACACGTTTAAGAGCAGCACATTTGCTTCCACCCTTGTTTTCGGCGCCGCCACGTCGTTTTTCCTCGCCCTTTCCGCCAACCAAGCGCTGGCCGCCGAGACCTACGCGCAATACGATACCCTGGCCGACCGCGGTATCATCACGCCCATGCCGGGCAAAACCGTGAAGAAGACCGGGCCGCGCAAGGTCAACCACGCCCGTTATGAAGTGCTGGCCGAAAAAGGCATCTTCATTCAGCCGAAATCGGACAAATTATCCCCGGCAGAACTGGCGAAGCGTATCAACCACGCCCAATACGACGTGCACAACGACATCGACGGATAATCCTCCCTCCTCCCCCATTGCGCCCTCCCGTCGATTGAAGCGCGGCCCCGGTATTGCCGGGGCCGCATTTGCGTCCACCTTAAATCGCAATGAGACCGTCACATAACCTTCGTTTGCGTTCGCACTGCACATTTCCTAGCGTGCAGGTAGAGAAATGGCCCCCTGGAGCTGTGAGTCTACAAATGCGTATTTTGTCGATCCTCCCGACACGTTTCGCAACGCGTTGGAACTACATCAGTTTCGTTGCGATGGTGTTGATTGTGGCGACGGCGGCAGGCGGCGTCTTTATCGGCGCGAACGCCATTCGCCTGTTCAACGACATGCGCGCGACATGGCATCATTACGATCAAGTTTCCGAGCAAAAGATCACCTACCTGACCCAAATGCATCAGTATCTGGGCTATTCCGGCTTATCTCAGCATCTTAAGGACTATCTGTTGCATGGCGAACAGCATGTCCTGACGTGGCTCGACATCGACTTGGACCAAGCCAAAAACGCCATCGACACCTATGGCCTGCTCGAAATCAATGCGGAAGAAAAGGCCGCTCTCTCCGATCTCAAGGCCTTGATTGTGAAAAGTCGCGCTCAGATTTTGGAAATCCCAAAACTGCGCCAATCGGGATTGACCCCTGCGGAAATCGACCGTCAAATCGACCTCAATCCCGATGCCGCCATCGCCGCCTTGGATCAATTGCGCTGGGCGTGGCGTCAACAGGCCACGATCGCCGAGCAATCCATGAACGAGACGTCTGAGACCGGCTCCAACCTCGTTTCCATCGGATGGGTGTTTATTCCTGTTATGGGCTTGATCGGCCTGATCGTCTTTTGGTTGGTCAACAGGTTGCGCCAACAGATCACGGCCTATGAGCGCGAAAAAGCGGCGTTGGAAACCTCCGAACGGAAATTCCGCGACATGGCGGCGAACGTTCCCGGGGTGATTTTTCAGTGGTACGAACGCAGCTGCGGCGAGCGCGGTTATCTTTATGTCAGCCCCCGCTGTCAGGAATTGTATGGCGTCAGCGCCGACGAACTGCAACGCAACTGGCAGGCGCTTTCCATCCATCCCGAAGACGAGGAACGCTATCTGGAAACCGTCAAGGAAGCTTTCGAAAAACGCACCGACTGGTCCTTTGAAGGCCGCTTTCTGACCCCGTCGGGCGAAGAAAAATGGTGGCGCGGCATCTCCAAGCCAGTGCCTGTCAGCGACGAGGAAATCATCTTCAACGGCATGATCATCGACATCTCCTTGCAAAAGAAGATGGAAGAAGAACTGCGCGCGCTGGCGATTACGGACGGTCTAACGGGCGCTTATAATCGCCGTCACTTTATGTATGAAGCGTCCACCGAAGTCCCCCGTGCGAAACGATATGGACACTCCCTTTCGGTGTTGATGATGGACCTCGACCTTTTCAAAAAGGTCAACGATACCTACGGGCATGCCGGCGGTGATGAAGTCTTGCGCCGCTTCGTATCGACGGTGAGCGATATATTGCGAGAATCCGATATTTTGGGTCGCATCGGCGGCGAAGAATTCGCCCTCATGTTGCCCGAAACCGACCTTGCGGGCGCCATCGCGCTGGCGGAACGCATTCGCGCCGACATTCAGGCCCTCAACATCCGCTGGGATAAACGCACCATCCAAGTGACCGCATCCATCGGCATCGCCATGTTGCAAAAGGACGATCTCGACATCCACGCCATCATGGCCAAGGCCGACAAGGCGCTCTACACCGCCAAGGCCGAGGGCCGTAATCGGGTGATGGTCAGTGGCGGTGACGTCGAACTGTCCTCTGAGGCCGCACCGGAACTGATCGGCCTGACCAACACCGAGCCTGGGCCTCACGGGGCCAATTGACGCCTTTGCATAGAACCCCCCTGTGCTCTAGCGCTTCTCTTTGTTTCCCCCTCCCTCCCCCTGGCATCCCATGTCGCCCCCGAATGATTTACATGACCTAACCTTGCGAAATATAAGGATTTGTCGTTAAATCAAGTTACACATTCAAGGCTGGGCATCCCCCCCCCTAGTGCATAATGGAATGGTTATGGGCGTCACACTGCAAGAAACCGACGAGCTGCTTGTCGCACAAACGGAAATTCGCCACCTGAGAAACACCATTCAGGCCCTGCGCGACGAAATGGAACGGGTGCGCTTCGACAAAGACGAAGCCATCGCCGCCGCCGTGTCCGAAGCCAACCAGGAAATCCAGCAATTGCGCGCCACCGCGGGCGCGTTGCGCGACGAATTGGAAAGCCTGCGGTTCGACAAGGATGAAGCCGTGCACGGCGCGATCAAGGACGGAAAAGACGAATCAGGTCAATTGCAGCAAACCATCCAAGCCATCCGCGATGAAACCGATGAGGTTAAATTCAAATACGAAGACCAAATCGAACAGCTGACCCGCCACGCGCGCGACGAGGCCAAACAACTGCACGACACCATCCAGGCGCTTCGCGATGAACTTGAAGCGCTGAAAAAAAATAACGCTTAAGCGAGGGAAGAACATGGCCGACACTCAGTCGACCCACGACGCAACCAAAAAGCCGCGTGCGAAAGCTAGCGCGCGCAAAGCCAGCGTGAAAAAAGCGCCCGCCAAAGCCAAGCCCACCCAGCTCAGGCCAAAGGCGCGCGACGTCACCAAGCTGAGCGAGGCGGAAATTCACCGCCTGCAACGCGCCGACCTTTTGTTGGGTATCTCCCGTCACATGGCGGGTATTGAAACGCTTGACGAAGTTTTGCAGGAACTGGTCGAAATCGTGACCCGCGAAACCAATGCGGAACGCTCTTCGTTGTTCTTGAACGATATGGAAACCGGCGAGCTGTACACCCGCGTGGCGCAAGGTAAAAACATCCGCGAAATCCGCATCCTCAACGACAGCGGCATTGCGGGCTGGGTGTTTTCATCCGGCAAGGGCGCGATCATCGAAGACGCCCATAGCGACGCGCGGTTCAACAAATCCATCGACGAACAGACCGGCTTTCGCACCCGGTCCATTTTGTGCGCCCCGATCCGCACCGTCAAAGGCGACATCATCGGCGTGGTCCAATCGCTGAACAAAAAGAGCGGCCGCCAACACGTTCTGTTCGACAAGGACGACCTGGAATTCCTGCAAGACATCGCGACCCAGGCCGCGGTGGCGTTGCAAAGCACCGAATTCGTCGAACGCATGCAAAAGAAACGCAGCCAGGAAATGGAATTCCTGGATGTGGTGTCGGACGTAACATCGGAAATCAACTTGAACGCCTTGCTCGCTAAGGTCATGGGCGAAGCGACCCGCATGTTGAACGCCGAACGTTCGACCCTGTTTCTCAACGACGAAAAAACCAACGAGCTGTGGTCGATGGTCGGCGCGGGCCTCAACGCGCTGGAAATCCGCCTGCCCAATCATCTGGGAATCGCGGGCACGGTGTTCACCTCGGCCAAGTCGATCAACATCCCCTACGCTTACGCCGATCTGCGTTTCAATCCGGCGTTCGACAAAAAGACCGGATTCTTCACCCGCTCGATCTTGTGCACGCCGGTGGTCAACAAAGAAGGTAAGTGCATCGGCGTCACCCAGGTGCTGAACAAAAAAGGCGGCCCGTTCTCTGATGAAGACGAACAACGCCTCAAAGCGTTCACCGCGCAAATTTCCATCGGCCTGGAAAACGCCAAGCTGTTCAGCGACGTGCAGAACATGAAGAACTACAACGAAAGCATGCTGGAAAGTATGTCCAACGCCGTGGTCACCACCGACGAAGACGGCAAGATCGTCACCTGCAACCGTTCCGGCCATCGCATCATGAAGCTGGAAAGCGATGACGACGTCATCGGCAAGACGGCGGAAGAATTCTTCACCGGCGCCAATGAGTGGGTGATCAAAAAAATCAAAAAGGTCGATGAAAGCCAAGTCACCGATATCTCAATGGACGCGGAATTGATCTTCGGCGATGAGCCAACGTCGGCCAATGTCACCACCTTGCCGCTGATCTCCAGCGAGGGCGAAAAGCTCGGCTCCATGGTCATGATCGAAGACATCTCTTCGGAAAAACGCATGAAGTCGACCATGAGCCGCTACATGGATCCGGGCTTGGCCGATCAGTTGATGGAAGGCGGTCAAGGCGACGACTTCCTCGGCGGGCGCAGCGCCGACGCCACGGTGCTGTTTTCCGACATTCGGTCCTTCACCACCATCACCGAAACGCTTGGGCCGCAAGGCACGGTGGCGTTGCTCAACGAATACTTCACCATCATGGTCGATTGCATCACCGAAGAAGGCGGCATGCTCGATAAATTCATCGGCGACGCCATCATGGCCGCGTTCGGCATCCCGGTGGCCCACGGCGACGACGAAGACCGCGCCATGCGCGCCGCGATCAAGATGATCACCAGCCTCAACGCATGGAACATCGAACGCGAAGCACGCGGCGAAATGAAGATCGACCACGGTCTGGGTCTCAACACCGACAACGTGGTCTCAGGCAACATCGGCAGCCCCAAACGCATGGACTACACCATGATCGGCGACGGCGTGAACTTGGCCGCGCGTTTGGAAAGCGCGTGCAAGCAATACCATGCGCATCTGCTGATTTCGGAATTCACCTATGCCAAGCTCAAGGGCACGTACCGCATCCGCGACATCGACGACGTAATCGTCAAAGGCAAGACCAAGCCGGTGCGCGTCTACGAAGTGCTCGACTATCACACCGATGAGACGTTCCCCAACCTGATGGACGGGGTCAACTATTTTTCGGAAGGCCGCAAACACTACCATGCAGGCAATTGGGACAAGGCCATTACGTCGTTCAACGATGTGCTCAAAGCCAATCCCAATGATGAGTTGTCCAACACCTATATCGAGCGCTGCAATCACCTGAAGGCGGAAGACCCCAAGGACTGGCAAGGTGTATGGGTGATGAAATCCAAATAAGACCGGAGCACCGCACAACGGTGCCTATATTCGTGATGTGCTATGATAGGGAGTGAAGCCCATGAAGATCGTACTCGTCGACGACGACCCGGACTTGATCGAAATCATGTATCTCTCGCTTCAACAAGCCGGCCATGAGGTCACTGCCTCGCCCGCTGGCGCCAACATCGTGCCCAATCTTAAAAGCGACCCACCCGACGTTTTGATCACTGATTTGATGATGGCGGAATTGACCGGGTTGGAGCTGTGCGAACTGATCAAGGCCACGGCGCGGCTGTCAGGCATGAAAATCATCTTGATCTCCGCGCGCACGGACAAGCTGTGGAAAGACAGGGCGCGCGAGTGCGGCGCGGACGGCTTCATCGAAAAGCCCATCGATCCGGTGATCTTCGCCGCCGACGTGGAACAGATTGTCGCGAAAGCTTCTTAAGCGCCGCGCCCAGCTTCGCCTTACTTCGTCGTTGCCGTAAACACGCCGTCCCAATCCGGGCCCGGCGGGTTCGCTTCACCTTCCTTGATGCGGTCGTTGTATAGATCGAAGAATGTGTCATCGATGTCGAACGGCGTGTGCATGGCGCGGGCCTCATCGCACGCGATTTTCGCCCCGGCCCAGTCTTGGCCGCGGTACTTGGCCAGCATTTCGTCGATCTTGCTCTTAAAGGCCAGGAACTCAGGCTCTTGAGCCAGCTCATCGTACCCCAGCAGGGCAAAGATGCGCACCGCTTCGGTTTTGCCTTTGACCTTGATCAGGTCCAGTTCGATGGTCGCCATGCTCAACACCTGGGAGTGGGTGCTGTCGCCCAAAACGATGCGCACGCCATAGGTTTTCGACTGGCCTTCCAAGCGCGACGCCAAGTTCACGGTGTCGCCCAAAACCGAATAATCGAAACGCTGGTCGGAGCCCATGTTGCCGACGACGCATTCGCCCGAGTTCAGCCCCAAGCCGACTTTCAGCGGGATGTGCTTGCGGCCTTCGGCTATGGCTTCTTGTTCCAAACGATTATTGAGGGGTTCCATTTCTTCGAGCATCTTCAGCGCCGATATACAGCCGTGCTTGGCGTGTTCGGCGTCATCCAAGGGCGCGTTCCAAAACGCCATGATGCAATCGCCCATGTATTTATCGACCGTGCCCTTGCGCGCCAAGATTACATTGGTCAGCGGCGTCAAAAGTTTGTTGATCAGCTTGGTTAGCCCTTCGGCGTCGAACTGTTCGGAAATGGTGGTGAAGCCGCGCACATCGCAAAACAGCAACGTCATGTCGCGCTTTTGCCCGCCCAGTTTCAACTGATCGGGGTTTTCCGCAACCACATTGACCATATCCGGCGACAGGTATTTGGAGAACGCATCGCGGGTTTGACGCTTGGCGGCTTCTTCACGGGTGAAGCTCATGTACGTCAACGTCGAATACAGCAAGAACGTTGAGAGCACGGCAAACGTCGCATCGAGTAACACGCGCTGTTCGGTGAAAAGATACCACGATCCCCCGATGGCGCTTCCCGCCAGCACCAAAAATACGATCAAAGACCGTGTCGCGCCAAGCATCGGCGCAATGACGATCATCAGCAAACCGCCCAACGCAATGAGGATCATTTCCCCACCCTTAATCAACTTCGGACGCTTTAGAAAGTAATCCGCGGAGACGACCGCCCCCAAGTCACGATCAATAGCCAAGGCGTTTTCAACCACCTGAGCATGAACCTCAACCCCCGGAATGATGGGATCGATCGGCGTGGAGCGAATATCCAGAAGGCCCACGGCGGAGGTGCCGATAAAAGCAATTTTTCTGGCAATTTTCGTTTTGTCCGCGGTGCCGTTCAAAACATCGGCGGCGGACACGTACATGGTTCTGTCGCTGGGCGCGAAATAAGGCCGCACCGCGCCCTTTTCGTTGGTGGGTATTTTTAAGCCTTTGGGCTTGACCTTGCTTTTCGGCGCGACGCCAATGGCGTTGATGCCGAAAGGGCTGACCTCCGCCAGCAAGGTCGAAACCTGAAAACCGACGCGAATGGCCTCGATCGACAGGGCCGGGTAGAGATGCCCTTCGTGCTTGGTAACCAGAGGAATTTCGCGAATGATGCCGTCGATCGACGGGTTGAGCGAGAACATCCCAACCCCCTTGGCGCCTTTTTCCAAGACCGCCAGATTGCGGATCAAGGTCGGCACGCTGGTGAGAAAATCGGTCGGCGCGGGTGTGTCTTTGGTCAATTTGCGCACGGCGACAGACTTCTTGAACGGTTTGCCCGCATCGTTGGGCAACTGATCCCAATACCCGGCCTGTCCAAGCACCACATTGGCCTGGGACACGACGCGACCGAGAACCGCATCGTTGCTTTCCAATTTGAGAATATCCGCCCGCACCTCCTCGTCGAGCCCGACAAGAGCATCGGCCATATTGGACGGGTTCATCCGATCCGGTTCGGAAAAGACGATATCGAATGCGGTCACACCAACGCCCATGTTGTGCAAAGCCACCACCAACTGCGCCACGGTTTTGCGCGACCACGGCCATTGGCCGACGTCGCGTAAACTGCGTTCGTCGATGTCGATGATGGTGACGAGACGGTCTTCGGGCTTGGGCAGTGGACGGGGTTTGATCTGCTGATAGATGTCGAAGCTCTTCTCGCGCAGGAACTCGACGGGATACGGATCCAGCCGCGAAAGCCCCAGCAACGCGATGAGCATCGCGACGCCCACCATGCGTTCGAAACTGAACGCCTTTTTCAGAAATGCTTTCATTCGATTGCGCCCTTGGAAATTCCGTCTTCAGACGTGAATTTCTCCTCCCCTTGATCGCTTTGCTACGCCTTTGTCTTCACTAGACAATTTGAAGGCACACCAGGTCAAGGGAAATTGCCGTGACTTTTGAGCATAACAGCCCATATACAACCATACTCAGTAAACAAACAGCGCCAGCACGGAGGTAACGCTCATCAGGTTACGCGGACACGATAAAGTCAGCAATCAGAATCTCTGTCGAACCCATTGGGATTCAATGTAAAATTTACATAAAATTATCAGTTTTTCTTTACCTTGAGTTAACACGCTTCTATGATGCTGTTTGTGGACTTTTATTTTGGCCCAAGAAAGGCCCACGCGCATACGTACAGCCTAGAAAAGGCTTTGATTGCAAGCGCTTGATCGGAGAAACCGAATTGGACCAGTCGACCGAACCGTCGGCCAAAAGTTGGCTAAGGCCCTTCCTGAAACCGTTGACCCCCGTCTTTCGTGAAGTCGTGGCGATGTCTTTCTTCGTCAATTTGCTGGCGCTGGCGGTCCCGGTGTTCACTATGCAGGTCTACAACCGCGTGGTGAACAGCAACGGAATCAGCACCTTGCAAGGGCTGGTCGTGGGCATGTTTCTGGTCATCGCGTTCGACTATGTTTTGCGCCAATCGCGCGCCCGCATCTTGCAGACCGTCGCTTTGCGCGTCGATGTCAAACTGGGACGGCGCCTGTTCCGCAAAATCATGCGCATGCCCATGCAAAACTTGGAAGCTCAGCCGTCGGCATACTGGTCGTCATTGTTTCGCGACGTTGACGTGGTGCGCAACACGCTTTCGGGCTCCACCGCGCTGCTGGTCGCGGATCTTCCCTTCGCCATCTTGTTTCTGGTTCTCATTTTCGTGATCGCCGCCCCGGTTGCCTGGGTGCTGCTGGTCATGCTGCCGATTTTCATGTTCGTGGCATGGCGCTCGGCCAACGTCATGGCGGACGCCAGCGGGCAAGAACGTAAATCCACCCAGACGCGCGATTCCCTGATTGCGGAAATGATCGCGGGACGCACCACCATCAAGGCCTTGGGGCTGGATCGTTCTATGGAGCCGGTGTGGGAAGACAAGCACGCCGAAAACATCGAAAGCGCCATCAGCCGGGGATCGAAGACCGATGGGTTCTCCAACCTCGGCGCGTCGCTGGGTTTGATCACATCGTTGGCGCTGACCACCGTTGGCGCGCTGGCGATCATCGACCAAAACCTCACCATCGGCGCGCTGATCGCCACCAACATGCTGTCTGGCCGTATCATGGGACCGCTGAACCAACTGGTCGGCACCTGGCGTCTGTATTCCGGCTTCATGCAGGCGACTGATCGTTTGGGCACCGTCTTTCTTAAAAGTACGGAACGCGAAGTCAGCGAAGTCAAATTGGAAAAGCCCAAAGGCGCGCTGGGCATCGAAAACGTCTTTTTCGCCTACGGTGAAGACCAGGCCCCAGTCGTGTCCGGCATCACTGTGGACATCGAACCCGGCGGCGTTCACGCCCTGGTGGGGCGCAACGGTTCGGGCAAAACCACCCTTTTGAAAATCATTCAGGGCCTCTACCAGCCGGAAAAAGGCCGCGTCACCTTGGACGGCGCAGACATCGCCCAGTTCACCCGTTCCGAACTGGCCGATTGGCTGGGCTATGTGCCCCAAGAAAGCGTGCTGTTCGCAGGCTCCGTGCGCGACAACATCACCTCGCGCATGCCGGGCGCTTCGGATGAAGAGGTTATCAAGGCTTCGACCGAAGCCGGCGTGCACGAATTCATCATCGATCTGCCGGACGGTTACGCGACGGAAATCGGCGAAGCGGGCGGACGTCTTTCGGGCGGCCAACGCCAACGTATCGCCATCGCCCGCGCACTGGTCGGCGATCCACCCGTGGTGCTTTTGGATGAGCCCTCTTCCAGTCTTGACCGTCATGCGGAGACCGAGCTGAAAAACACCTTGGTCGAAATCGCCAAAACCCGCACGGTGATCATGGTCAGCCACAGCCCGACATTGCTGTCTTCATGCGACTTTCTGTACGCCCTGGACAGAGGCAAACTGGCGCTGGCGGGTCCGGCCCGCGAAGTGCTGCCGCGTTTGTTCGGCGGCAAGGCCCCGCCACCCAAGGACGACGGCCCGGGCCCAAGCAAGCAACCGCTCAAACCCAAGGGCGGCGGTCCCGCGCCGAAAAAGCCCACAAGCGGAGATGGAACCGCTCCACGACCGCAAGCGAAACCGCGTCCCAAGCCGACGGTTCAGCCCGCGCCCACGGCTCCTCTGCAAAAACGCGCGGATGGCAGGGGGGCTGCGCACGATGTAGCCTTGGCAAAAGCACCCAAGCCTCATGTCAAGGCGACGGCGGTCCCGCGCGGCAAAGCCCCACCCATGACGCGGGCCAAGGCGAGCGCACCCCCTACCCCGCCTCAAGTGAAACCTGGCCAACCGGCACAACCCCAGGCGCGCCAGACATCCAAGGTCTCGTCCCGGGCCATGCCCACCTTGCGCTCACCCCAGAAACCTTTATCGCAATCCGTTTCGGGCGAAGCGGGGCGCGCCACCGCCACGCCCAAAGCAACGCCAAGCTTGCGCGCGAAAACGCCAACGCCCCCAAAAGCGAAAGCCAGCGTTCAGTTGCGCGGCAAGGAACGTCCGCACTTGCGTCCGGCCAAATCCGCTCCCTCGCCCCAGGCAGCGCCCGCCACCACCCCTGTCGTGCGCGGGCCAAGGCTCGTAAAGGCGCTTCCAAGTTTGAACGGCGATGGACCGCAAAACGCATCCCCCGCAAAGCCCCACCCCACTATCAAGGCCGGAGCGACCTTGCGTCCGACGACGCAATCGATCCTCAAAGCGTGGGCTGAAGGCGGAAGCTCTCTGTCTTCGCCGCGCGCGGACGCCAAAGGCCGCGGCGCGGGCGCGCGGGCGCGCTCCACCCCGAACGTGCGCACCAAGGGAACGGCGGGTGAATAAGCCATGAACACAGCGACCGCGGCCAACCCGCTTGACACACTGTTGACCCAACACCCGGTGCCGACGTGGCGCAACGCGGCATGGCCCGTTATGGCTCTGATTTTATTTGGGTTGGCGTGGGCCAATTTTTCCAAGCTGGACGAGGTTTCGGTCGCCCCCGGCGAGGTGATCCCACTCGGCAAATCCAAGGTCATTCAGCACTTGGAAGGCGGCATCGTCAAAGGCCTGTTCATCAAGGAAGGCGATATCGTCAAAGCGGGACAGACGTTGATGCAGTTGGATTTGGGCTCCGGCGGCGCCAATCTGCAAGAACTCCAGGTGCGTTTGGATAGCGAATTGCTCACCCGTGCTAGGCTGGATGCGGAAGCGACCGGCAAGAGCACCCCCAACTTCCCCGCCGAAGTCGCCGCCCACGTCCCCGACCAGGCCCTCGCGCAACGCCAAGCCTTCGATGCGCGCAAACGTCAACTGACGGCTGGTCTTGCGGTCATGCACGAGCTGGTGAAACAGCGCAAACTTGAGGTCCAGGAACTGGAAGCGCGACTGCGCGCCACGACGAACAATTTGGCCAGCGCCCGCGAACGCTTCAAAATCTCCGAAGATTTGTTGAAGGACGGCCTGACGTCACGTGTCGATCACCTGCAATTGGGGGCGGAGGTCGAAACGCTGAACGGCGATCTGCAATCGATCCGCGCCGGCATCCCGCGCGCACGCGCCGCAGTCTCGGAATCGGAACGCCGCGTCCAGGAAGACGAGAGCCGCTTTCGCCGCGAAGCGCAAGACGAACTCAACAAGACCGAACAAACCATCGCGCGGATATCGGAATTGCTCAAAAAGGCGGAAGAGCAAGGCGTACGTTCTGAAATCAAAAGTCCCATCGACGGCGTCATCATCAACTTGGCGTTCACCGCCGAGGGCAACGTAATCCAGCCTGGCGAACCGATCATGGAGATCGTCCCCACGGGTGAAAACCTAGTGATCGAAAGCCGTCTCAAACCGACGGACCGCGGCTATGTCGCCGAGGGCCAAAAGGCGTTGGTGAAAATCTCCACATACGATTTCGCCCGCTACGGCGGCCTGGATGCTCAAGTTATCTTGGTGGCGGCGGACACCAGCCTCGACGAAAACGGCATGCCGTATTTCCGCGTCGTGGTGCAACCCGAAAAATCCTACCTGGGACAGACCCGTGGCTTTTTGCCCATCATGCCGGGCATGGAAGCGACCGTGGACATCCACACCGGACAAAAAACCGTCATGAATTATCTGATCAAGCCGGTTTTAAAACTTAGAGACGAAGCCTTTCGTGAACGCTGAGGCATCACGGATATTTCCCCGCAACGCAAACTTTGGATATGATTGTCGTCGAGGGGCGCGATTCGCGCGATTGAGAATTTTTCGAGTTATTTTCGCATCAACGTGTACGTTCGGTGCGAGGTCCGCCAGAATGGCCTGGACGAAGGGGGTAAAGCCCAATGGGCGTGTCGTTTTCCACAATTTTCTCGCTACTGATCGCTTTCGGTATGTTCCTGGGCGCGATTGTCTGGGAAACCGACCACTACATCATTTTCTTCAGCGCATCGAGCTTCGTGATGGTCGTTGGCGGCACCATGGCGGCAACGTTCGTATCTTATGAGCCGCGCTACGTGATTTTGTCCTTAAAGCTGATCGGGCGCATCCTGTTCACGCCGAAAGTCGGTCGCGACATTTTGAAGGCCGAGGTCGGGCGCATGATCCGCTGGGCGTATGTGGTGCAAAAGGGTGGCCCCCCTGCGCTGGAAAGCGAGGCGTCCAAGGCCGTCAGGGGCGACAAGTTTCTTAAATTCGGCATCGAAATGGTGGTCAGCGGCTATACCGGCGACGAAGTCCGCGACATCATGACCAACCTCATCGAAACCACGTTTGGCCGCAACACCGTGCAGGTGAACATTCTCAAGTTCATGGCTTCGACATCGCCTGCGTTCGGCATGATCGGCACGCTCATCGGTCTGGTCATCATGCTCGATAAAATGGGCGACGATCCCACCAAGTTGGGGCCTGGACTGGCGATCGCGTTGATTACGACACTCTACGGCGTGCTGTTCGCCCGCCTTGTCTACATCCCTGCGGCGAACAAGATCATGCAGCGCGAACAGATCGTGCGCTTTCGCAATTATCTGGTGGCCGAAGGGCTGATCCTCATGGCGGACCGCAAAAGCCCGCGTTATATCCAGGATAAAATGAACAGTTACCTCGACCCGGCCATCCACTTCAACATCGACAAGGCGCGGCGCAAGTAAGCGCCCCGCAAACGGAGACGGCATCGTGGCGCCACCGCCCCTCACCGAAGAACCGGACGACGAAGAATGGCTCGTCACCTATGCCGACGCCATCACGTTGCTGATGGCGTTTTTCGTCATGCTGGTGTCGTTTTCCAAGATCGACTTGCCGCTGTTCGAAGAGGTGATGTCGGGCATTCAGCAAGAAATCGGTTTGGGCGCCTCTCAGGCGACAACTTCGTCCGAGGTCAAATCCAAGATCGAGGAAATCGTCTTTCAAGTCGGCATGGAACAACAAGTCGAGGTGCAAAAAGACACCCAGGGCGTCACCATCGAAATGGCCAGCGCGGGTTTCTTTAAGCCCGGCACCGCTCAAATCATCGAATCGGCCCGCCCCATGATCGCCGAATGGGCCAAGGTTCTCACCAAGGAAGACTATAAATATTTTTTGATCGAGGTCGAAGGCCACACCGACGACGACCCAATCCACACAGACAAATTCCCCAGCAATTGGGAACTGTCATCGGATCGCGCCGCCGCCGTTGTGCGCTTGATGCAAGATACCGGCGTCCATAGGTTTCAACTGAAAGTGGCCGGGTTCGGCGATTCCCACCCCAAGGTGCCCAACCGCGACATCGACGGCAATCCCATCAAGGTCAATCAGGCCAAGAACCGCCGTGTGATTATCCGCTTGGTCCCTATGGGTAAAAAGCTCAAAGACGAGTTCATCGACATCCTGCTCGAAGAACGTCTGGCCGAGGAAGAACGCAAGCGCCAAGCCGAAAAAAAGGCCAAACAGGACGCCGTGCAAGAGCGTCTTAAGGCCGCCGATACGCAAACCAAGGGTACCAATTAGTTTCTTCGGCACCAGTTCAGCGCAACGTACGGCGGCATGTTTTCGTGCGCTTGACCTCCGTCGGCAGAGCGATCTTCACCTATTGCCCGCAGAAAAAGGCGTGTGCCAACTTTTAACCCTTGGCTATAAGCAAGGACGAATAGCCGATGTGCGAAACACATCCCCCGAAACCGTCAAAAGCCAAATCAGCTCCATATACGCGAAAACGCAATCCGGCAGCCAACTTGACTTGGTCCGCCTAGCACTCAAGGCGAACCTGCCGGTGGACCGATCCGCAAAGTCAAGGCAACGTTAAACAGGCTCTGCTAGGGTAAAAGTGCGGGGCTACTCCTCGCCGTAGCTAAGCTCCATGCCCTCACGCGCGACAAAGGTGGCATCCCACTCCTTTTTGGCCTCTTCGCCCAGCTTGTCCATGAAATCGTCTTCATGCTCGGGGTCGTGGTGAAAGATGGCCATGGACTTAGCGCCAGCCTCGCGGCACAGCTTGACGCCTTCGTTCCAGGTCGAATGACCCCAGCCGATTTTAGAGGGAAATTCTTCTTCGGTGTAGGTGCTGTCGTAGATCACCACATCGGCGCCTTCGATAAGACCGAGGATGTTTTGATCCATTTTGCCCGGCACATGTTCGGTATCGGTGACATAGCAGACCGCGTGGCCCGCATGCTCAATCCGATAACCGGTCGCGCCGTTGGGATGGTTCAGCGGCGCGGTGCGCACGTGCACATCATCGTAGATGTTGAACGACATGCCCGCCTCGAAATCTTCGAAGCGCATCTTCGCCTGCATCGCCGACAACGGCACCGGAAACATCGGATTGTCCATTTGCGCGGCCAGCACGTTCTGAATGCCTTCGCCGCCGCGCAGGTGTCCGGCCATGATGTGGACCGAACGGCGCGGGTCGTATGCGGGAACGAAAAAGGGAAACCCGTTGATGTGGTCCCAATGCGTGTGGGTCAGCAAAATATGAATTTGGCTGACGTCGTCTTTGAGAAACGTTTGGCCCAGGCCGCGAATGCCCGTACCGGCGTCGAGCACAAGACGGCGATCGCCCACCTTGACCTCAAGACAACTGGTATTGCCGCCATACTTGATATGGTTGGCAGAAGGGCACGCGATGCTCCCGCGCACGCCCCAAAATTTGACCTTTAAAGCCATTCGGTTCCCCGTAGCACAAACTCGGTTGCGGCGCCCACAAGCCCCCCCGATCTTATATCGGATCAAGTCCCCCCGATCTTATATCGGATCCGGTGTTAATCGATTCGGGCCAGCCGACTGAATAGTAACGCATATTCCGCCGGAAAAGAAAGTGATCGACGTCACACCTTCGTGATTATTACGCGCGTTCCGGGGCCAATATCCAGACTTTTCTGCGCATTTGCCAAATTGGCGGAGATTTCCACCAGTCCTACGGCGTTTTCATAGATGAACAGCGCCCCCGATTCGACGTCGGAGAACGTCCGTGCCCTGGGCATAATACAGCCTTTAACCTCAATCGTGTCATCGTCTTTAAGACTTTTCCATCGCACCCCGGTGACCAAATTGCCAAAAGTGTCGGCGTAAATCACTTGCGCCACGTCGTCGGCGAACTCCGGATGGCGCACTGCGTCTAAATCCAATGCCATCAGCCCTGCGGTTTCATGACCAGCGCACGCGATCTTAGCGGCGATGGGCGCGAACAGATCGCGCCCGTGAAAACTCGCCGACAGTCGCTCGGGCCTCCACGTAATTTCGAAAGCCTTCATATCGCCTTCACGCGTCGACCAACGGCGCAAAACATGTTCAAACACGCCGTTTAAAGGCCCGACGAACCACCGTCCGCCCGCAAACACAACACCGGGCTTGCGCGCCGTTGAACCGACGCCGGGATCGACCACGCACACAAACACACTGCCGTGTGGAAAATCGCGTGCATGAGCCGCCAAAAGCACCGAGCCGGCCTGCACGTCGTGCGCAGGCACATCGTGAAACAGATCGATGATCGGGTGGTGCGGCGCGCGTTCGCCCAACTCTTGGACGATGCGGCCTTTCATCTGCCCCGTGTAGGGCAAGCCGAAATCGCAAAACAAAATAATCGGTACGTGAGGCGCGGGGGACACTGACGAAAAAGCCATGACGCGATTATCGCGTCATGGCCTTCGTAATCCAAGAGCCAATTGGCTTGGTTAAAGTGAACCCGCGAACGCCACGTCCGCCGCCATGGCGTCTTCAGCGGCCTGTTCGCGACCCGACATTTCAGCGGTCATGGCCTTTTGCACCTTTTCGAAAGCGCGTGCTTCCAGCTGACGCACACG
>Ga0316204_10002864_pt1 | contig 37087 bp, 42 predicted proteins | sample 6monrhotite_MG_2_FD_205661 | JGI IMG/M metagenome (GOLD analysis project Ga0316204, IMG submission 205661) | Microbial mat bacterial communities from mineral coupon in-situ incubated in ocean water Damariscotta River, Maine, United States -... | ecosystem: Environmental > Aquatic > Marine >... | reverse complement strand
ACATGATGTGTTTGGGCTTTACTGGGAAGCGGTGGCACGGTTTAGAAAACCAATCATCGCGGCGGTCGCGGGTTATGCGCTCGGCGGTGGTTGTGAAGTCGCCATGATGTGCGATTTTATCATTGCGTGTGTTTTCTTCTGTCGCTTTTTCTGTCATGGTTTGTATGTAAACACTCAAAGACAAAAACACAAAGGAAACTATGCCTGAATTACCAGAAGTCGAAACTGTGAAACGCGGTCTGGCACCGGTTATGGAGGGGCGGGTGTTCGAACATGTGCGCCTCAACCGCGCCGATATCCGCTTTCCGTTTCCTGATAATTTTAAAACGCGCCTGCAAGGGGTAACACTGGAGCGGTTGAGCCGCCGCGCAAAGTTTTTAGTCGCCGAGCTTTCTAGCGGCGAAACCCTGTTGATGCATCTGGGTATGTCGGGACGGTTTGTGATTGAAGAAGGGCTTGACCTTCCCGGTCGCGCTACGCGCTCCTCGCCTCTTGTGCCAGCAGATAGCGGAACCCACAATCCTAAGCATGACCATGTGGTTTTTACGATGAGCGCAGAGGGGAGCGGATCGAACGCGCCGCTCATCATCTATAATGATCCACGCCGATTTGGCTTTATGGAACTTTTAGAAGCTGGAGACTTTGGCCGTATCGCCGATTTGGGCCCCGAACCGCTCTCTAATAATTTTAATGGCCCAGCTTTACATGCAAAGCTCGCCAATAAAAAGTCCGCGATTAAATCTACACTTCTTGACCAGCACATCGTTGCAGGGCTCGGCAATATATATGTCTGTGAAGCTTTGTTCGGCGCACATATTTCACCCTTACGATTGTCGAACACTCTAAGCGAGAACGAATGTGAGTTATTGAGTGTTGAAATTAAGACCACGCTTAAACTTGCTATCCAAGCGGGTGGGTCAACCTTAAAAGACTTTGCGGCGGTGGACGGTGCACTTGGATATTTTCAACACAGGTTCAAAGTTTATGACCATGAGGGTGATATCTGCCCTAACAAAACCTGTACAGGGACAATAAGTCGCATAAAACAATCTGGACGCTCCAGTTTTTTTTGTAAAAACTGTCAAAAATAGGAAATTTCTCATGCCCGCATCCAAAATTTCACCCGTCAAGCTTCGCCAGTTTCTGGTAACATTACATTTGTTATTTGCCGGATTTATGGCACCAGTTTTTCTACTGCTTGCTATATCTGGCGGTTTATATTTACTCGGCATTAAAGGGCAAACAACAACGCAAGTAATCGATTTACCTGCATCTGCCTCTTTGGATTTCAACTCTAAAACACTGGATGCTGACGTGCGGGCATTACTCGCGAGCGCCGAAATAAAACACAGTTTTGAATATGCCAAAACGCGCAGCGATACAAAGGTTCATCTGCGTCCAACATCGCGCCGCTATATCGAGATGAACCAGACGGAAAATGGACTGACAGCCGCATATATAACCCCAAATTTTCAATCCTCTATGATAGAGCTACACAAGGGTCACGGCCCAAAACTATTCAAACATTACCAAAAATTTGTTGCGCTAGCTCTTCTCGCCGTGACTTTAGGCGGAGTGTGGGTTGGTCTGTTGGCGAGACCGTATCGCCGCAAAACTATTGCGTCTCTTGTGATCGGAACTGCTGTATTTGCTGTGTTAGTCTTACTGACCTAAATGCGGCGATTTTAAATAAACACCAAGATAGTCCGTGACTCTCCGCTCAAGGGGTATAAAATAGCAGACTTAAATTCTTATGGAGACACAAATGGCCTATAACACTCTGGAAGTGACAAAAGACGGCGGAGTTTGCACCATTAAACTCAACCGCCCCAAAGCTCTTAATGCTTTATGTGCTGAACTGACTATGGAATTGGCCGATGCACTCACCAAACTGGAAACAGACGACAAAATAGGCTGCGTGATTCTGGCCGGCTCCGATAAAGCATTTGCTGCAGGTGCCGATATCAAAGAGCTACAGGACGGTACATTCCTCGGCATGTATAAACATGATGTGTTTGGGCTTTACTGGGAAGCGGTGGCACGGTTTAGAAAACCAATCATCGCGGCGGTCGCGGGTTATGCGCTCGGCGGTGGTTGTGAAGTCGCCATGATGTGCGATTTTATCATTGCGGCGGACAATGCCAAATTTGGCCAGCCAGAAATTAACCTCGGCGTTATGCCGGGCGCCGGTGGCACCCAACGCCTAACCAAAGCAGTTGGTAAATCCAAAGCGATGGACATGTGTTTGACCGGACGGATGATGAAAGCCGACGAGGCCCATGCGTGCGGACTTGTCTCGCGCGTCGTATCAGTGGACGAATTGATGGAAACCGCACTGGATGCAGCCAAGAAAATTGCGGCACAGTCCCAGCCCATTGCCATGATGACCAAAGAAGCGGTCAACACATCGTTCGAGACCAGCTTATCCCAAGGCATACAGTTCGAGCGGCGTCTATTCCAGGCCATGTTCTCAACCGAAGACCAAAAAGAAGGCATGGCGGCCTTCGCAGAAAAGCGCAAACCACACTTTAATAACACATAAATTGTGATGGATTTGGCCAGCAAGCACCGCCTCATTACCACAGAGCAGATGTATGCGGCTGACCAACAAACCATAAAAGCCGGAACGAGCGAACAACAATTGATTGTCAATGCTGCTATGCGGGTCTGTGAAGAGATACAGGCGCGTTATGATAAATGCGCCGTGCTCGTTTTGGCCGGGCCGGGGAATAATGGGGCGGACGGTTTAAAGGCGGCGGAACTGCTAACGAATGAGGGTTGGCCAGTGATGATCTGGTCTTACGCTCAGAACAAAAAACCGCCTGACTTGACAAATACAGGATTGATAATTGATGCGCTGTTCGGTGCTGGCCTGTCAAAACCGCTGGGTGCCGATTTGCAGGCGTTAGTTGCGCAAATTAACGCCTGCTCGATACCGGTGATCAGTGTTGACATTCCAACAGGGGTTGATGGCAATACTGGGCAAATATGCCCCACCGCAATCAATGCTGATACGGTAGTGACGTTTTTTCGCAAAAAACCGGGGCATGTGCTCTATCCTGGGCGGGCGCATTGCGGTGATATTGTCTGTCGAGACATCAATATCGCGTCTGACACGCTCAACAATTTTGGCGCCCCAATCTTATTTGAAAATGATGTCTTGTTTGAAAATCATCCCGATCTCTGGCATTCCGATTTCCCCAAGCGTAGTGTCCAAAGCCATAAATACAAGCACGGGCATGTGCTGGTAGCCTCTGGCCCCATGCGGACCACAGGAGCGGCCCGACTTGCAGCCAGAGGGGCGTTGCGGGTGGGCGCAGGATTGGTTAGTATTGCGGCTCCGGCCTCGGCCTTAATGGTACATACCGTACATTTGACGGCGATAATGCTTGAAAAGGCCGATAGCGGTGCTGACCTTGCGGTGTTGGCTGAGGACAGCCGTAAAAATGTGATTTTGGTTGGTCCCGGCCTGGGGTTAAATGAACGGGCCAAGGAAATGGTTGCAGCTGCACTTTCTTCCAAAGCGGCACTCGTATTGGATGCGGATGCGCTAACACTATATAAAGAGGAGCCGGATATATTGTTCCGCGCTATCAAAGCCCGTAAGGCACCAGTTATTTTGACGCCCCACGGCGGTGAGTTCAGCAGATTATTTAGCGAACATAAGGCGGACGGTTCTAAAATTGACGCGGCGAGAGACGCCGCGTGCATCAGCGGAGCGGTTATTGTCTATAAAGGCGCCGACACGGTGATTGCATCTCCGGACGGTGCTTGTTTTGTTAACACCAACGCATCTGCGCATCTGGCTACCGCAGGTTCCGGTGATGTACTGGCCGGTATTATTGCGGGATTATTGGCACAAAATATGAAGCCGCTTAAGGCTGCCTGTGCTGGTGTATGGCTCCACGGGGCAGCAGGGCATTATCTTGGCCCTGGGCTCATTGCAGGGGATATCCCGGGGGCCTTGCCCAAGCTGTTGAAACAGACATTCTATGTTGATTAGATGGTTGACGCCCCTTAGTGCAACGTCTATAGGCGCAATTCTAAATTCTGCTGGCGTATTCCAGCCCACAAAAGACAATTAAATAAAGACAGTAAAGACTATATTATGGCAAACACCTCCTCCGCTAAAAAATGCGTTCGCAAGATGGCACGCAAAACGACCATTAACAAAAACCGTCGCACGAGTGTACGTTCAACTCTACGCAAAGTCGAAGATGCGATCACTGCTGGCGATCAGGCCGCAGCAAAGGCCGCTTTGGTTGGCGCAGAACCAGCTATGATGCGTGCCGTAGGCAAAGGAATTTTCCACAAAAACACAGGTGCGCGGAAGATTTCCCGCTTGACCAAGCGTGTAAAGGCGATGTCCACCTAAACACTGTAAAATGCTTGTGAGTAAACCCAGATTTCTTCATTGAAATGCTGGGTTTTCGTGTCTTTGGGGCGTGAATTTTTATTACAGCTTAGACGTGAGTATAAAATTATTTTTAAAATAATTTTATTTTTTAAGACAGGCAAATGCCCGTGAAAATTAACTTTTTTTCTGTCAAGCGATGAATCTTAAAAAAACGTAAAAAAACCCCATTGACGCCTCGCTACAAACCCGCTTTAAAGGGGTCAAGGAAGAGCCAACGACAGGGGGCGATACCTGATAAATATTAGAGAGGTAGTTTGGCTTTTTCTCTAATTATTACTATAATTGTGTATATTTTTCAATAGGTTAAGGCGAATTTTGCGTTTTAGCCAGCGTTACTGGTCGGGGAATTTTTGTGAGCGATTGGCATGACAAATTTGGCGGTGATGGTAAAACACCGACCCAGCCTATTTCCGCTCAAAATTCGCCTACTGAAACAAGCGTGGACACGCTGACATCCAACAATCCAGAGCATGTTTGGCAACATGTTCAAGGTAAATTGCGTGCCGTACTCGGGGACCGTGTCCATATGTCATGGACAGGGCAATTGACTTTGCAATCTGCAGATGAAGTTCATGTCGTGCTTAGCGCACCTTCAAAATTTGTTGCGGGCCGGATTGACGGAAAATACGGCGATCTGGTACGAAAATTATGGGCAGAGTGCGACACTCGCCGGGTGGTTATTGGCCGGGTGGTTATTGGCAAGAGTGTTATGGGGGCAAAAATTTCTACACCCAAGAACTCACCCGCACGAGCTACCCCATATCAAGCTCCACCAAAATTCGTACAACACGCTAAAGACACTGCTCAACAAATTGCTGAAGGGGGCGGTCAGGCTCCTCTACAGAACAAAGACCGGTTCACATTTGAAAATTTTGTCGTCGGCGGGCCAAATGAACTGGCCTTTGCAGTGGCGCGGCGTGTGGCTAGCTCTACGCAAAGCCAATATAATCCTATTGTCATTCACGGGCCGCACGGCATGGGTAAAACCCATTTACTACATGCCGTCAAAACGGAAGCCGCCAAAATAGACCCTGCGCGGCGCGTGCGCCTAATCTCGGCCGAAGACTTTGTTGCTTCATTTGTACAATCTGTTCGCGCACAGGGTCGCACGGAAATTGACGCCTTTAAATCCAGCTTGCGCGATGTTGATTTACTGATCATTGACGATGCACATTTTATTGCTGACAAGCCCGGCTCTCAAGAAGAACTGATGCACACACTGATTTCATTAGTGGATGGCGGCAAGCAAATTTTATTGGCTAGCGACCGTCATCCCCAAGCTATCAATAAAGCCAGTGAACGGCTTAAATCCCATCTTTGCGGTGGATTGTTGTGTGATATTGGCGCGGCTGACTATGAACTGCGCTTGCGTATTCTTGACCGCTTGATTGAGCGCCGCCGAGCTGGTGGGCACCCCGCATTGGCCATGCCGTCTGACGCGCGCGATCACTTGGCCGCCCGTATCAATGCCACACCGCGTGACCTTGAAGGCGCTTTTAATCAAGTCGTAGCCAGACTCGAATTTCTCGGGAAACCCCTGACGCTGGAAAGCATACAAGAAGCCTTGGCCCATTCGCGCTATACGGGGCAGGTAAGGCCAACAGTCGATAAAATCCAACGCGCGACAGCCAAACAATTTGGTATCAGCATGGAAGATATGCTGTCCAAGCGCCGCGCCCGCGCCATCGCACGTCCGCGTCAAGTGGCAATGTATCTGGCAAAAATGCTAACAACACGCTCCTTGCCCGATATAGGCAGGCGTTTTGGCGGTCGCGACCACACAACGGTGATCCATGCGGTTAAACGTATAGAACAACTACGCACCGAAGATAGTGGGCTTAATTCGAACATAGAAACGTTGCTGGAAAAATTTAACACCTAAGTTCTTTCTAGGTGTAATCAAAAGCGTTAAGCCAATTGAGGGGTCAAACGCCTTGATAAGCCAAGGTTTATTTTCCTGCTTACGGCAAGCCATGTGATATAGGACAATAAGACTGTAACTGGAAACGACACAGCAAACAATGGATATGGGGTCAATGTCGGCATGAGCAATAATGTGATCTGGGCTGTAGGCCAATTATAGATATATAGACCCAATGACAAATCTGGTAAGCGGCCTAGGCTTGTCGGCAAGGCTATGCGGCTAGTCATTGCAAGAAAAGCCAAATACCCTAAGCCCAAGTCTGCGCAAATTTCAATAAATGGTGTCCAAGGCAAGAAAATAAATTGTACGCCCGCAAGAGATAGAAAACCAAATGGTATGGCCAAATTTCGGCACAATTTGTCCTTGAACGCATACATACACATGCCGACCAGATACATCCAGCCAAGCCGTAGCCCTAGTAAAGAATATTCCAACATTTTGCCATATACGGCATCAGGATTATGCACGCCGTAAACTACCATTGCCGCATATAACATTGTAAAACCCAATGTCAGCAACGCCAATATTCGCATGTCTCTTAGGCCGCCAATGAGCCAAAGTATGGCGGTTGCCACAAATGCAACCATACCCCAGCGAAAGGTCCAAATCCCGCCCTGGATAACACACATATAAAGAGCATTATCCAGCAATCCCGGCGTTAACTCACTCGGGTTCATGCAGGTCAATACTTTGATCAAATACTGTATATGCTGGCCGAACCGTGTTTCACCGGCCGGCAAAGCGCCAGCAAACAACGGGAATAACACCAAAATTACAATCCCCGTAAACACTGCTAAAGTCGGTAAATTCCTACCGATGCGTGAAATTAAAAACTTAAATGCTGATCCGTGACGCTGTAAACTGCGTAAAGCGAGAAACCCGCTCATCATGAAAATAATTTGAATACCGTACCAACTGGGGTCATAGCCAAACATATTGAAATATTCAGCCGTCTCGGGCCCGCGCGGCATTGTCGAAGTATACCCAAATGCAATAACGGCTATGACAAACATCCGCACTGGCGCGAGCCACGACAAGTGCGATTGCCCCTGGTCTTTACCTGCCTGTAATTGGCTACGCATTTGAAAGACTGTATTTGTCACACTTCCGTCCACCCACATTGCTTAACAATTCAGGGAAAACATACACTAAAACGCTTAATAATCACCTTGTCGTCATGCTTAACAAATCGCTATCATCTGTATTTCAAGGAAGTAAACATCTGCCAAGAAATCGCGGTTGCATATTCACATGGGAAGCTTAAACTAACACAACACTTAATGAGAGCAGTGCTTAAGGAGAGCAAGATTGTCACAAGACTTGATGAATTATGACCGAATGACGCAATTGGCCTTACGGGGCGTTGTCCGTGACGCAATTCGCCGCGTTATCCGCGAGGACGGCTTGCCCGGTGCTCACCATTTTTACATAACTTTTTTAACGCGGTTTCCAGGCGTTGATATTGATGAGAGCCTGCGCACGAAATATCCTGAAGAAGTGACCATTGTGCTGGAGCATCAATATTGGGATCTGAAAGCCCATGATGACAGTTTTGAAGTTACTTTGAAATTTGGCGGTGTACCAAAATATTTATCTATACCATACACCGCTATTAGCCGTTTTCACGACCCGAGTGTTGGGTTTGCCATGCAGTTTGATCCACCCGAAGAAATGGCAGAAACCACCCCCGGTAATGAAACCCAGGGCAAGCAAAAACCGCCGTTGACACTGGCCAAATTAAAACCCGAACCAGCAGCTAAGACTACGCCCAAAAGTGCAAAACCAGAAGCCAAAACATCCGATAAACCCGAAAAAGTGACTAAGAAAACGGCCAAGAAAGCAGGTAAGAAAAAACCGAACAAAGATGGCCAAAAAGACGATGTACACAAAGACAGTGAAAGCAAAGACGGTGAAAGCAAAGTTGTAAGCTTGGATGCTTTTCGTAAAAAATAACGCCTTATTGCCATCAAAGATCAGAGAAATTTCATGACTAAAACACGTCCAAAAACCACCCGGACAGAATCCGACAGTTTTGGTAAGCTGAAGGTTCCGGCAGATAAATATTACGGCGCACAAACCGCCCGTTCCCTCATCAATTTTCCTATCGGTATAGAGAGCATGCCGCCCGCAGTCATTCGTGCGCTCGGTATTGTTAAGCGTTCGGCAGCACTGACCAACAGAAATTTGAAAGATTTAGATACCAAACGTAGCAAAGCAATCGTTCGCGCGGCATCGGATGTGGCCGAAGGGAAATTTGATGATAATTTTCCGCTGTCTATTTGGCAAACAGGCTCCGGAACCCAAAGCAATATGAACGCCAATGAGGTTATTGCCAACCGCGCCATTGAAATTTTGGGCGGAGAGGTCGGATCCAAAGACCCCGTACACCCTAATGATCATGTCAATATGGGGCAAAGCTCTAATGATACATTTCCAACCGCCATGCATATTGCGGCGGCCGAAGAAATTCACCACCGCCTATTGCCCGCTATGGCCGTGCTTCGCAATGCGCTCAATGACAAATCGCAAGAGTTTAAAAAAATTATCAAGATCGGGCGTACCCATACCCAAGACGCAACACCGTGCACTTTGGGGCAAGAGCTTTCCGGATATGTGGCTCAGATGGACAATGGCATCAAGCGCGTCAAGGCCGGCTTAAAGGAATTAATGCCCCTCGCCCAAGGCGGGACTGCGGTGGGTACAGGTCTCAATACAAAGCCGGAATTTGCGAAAATGTTTGCGAGCGAAGTTGCCAGCTATACCAAGCTACCGTTCAAAACTGCACCCAATAAATTCGAAGCCCTCGCCGCCCATGATGCATTTGTGTCGTGCCACGGTGCGCTGAACACCGTTGCGGCCAGCCTGTATAAAATATCCAATGATATCCGGTTTTTGGCTTCCGGCCCGCGTTCAGGGCTCGGCGAAATTAGCTTGCCGGCTAATGAACCCGGCTCGTCTATTATGCCCGGAAAAGTCAACCCGACACAAGTTGAAGCCATGACCATGGTCTGCACCCAAGTCATGGGCAATAACACCACGATGACCGTTGCAGGCTCCCAAGGTCATTTCGAGCTTAATGTCTACAAGCCCGTTATGATCTATAATATGAACCAAAGTATCCGGCTCCTGTCAGATGTTTGCATCAGTTTTGCCCAGCGCTGTGTTGTCGGTATTACGGCTAATGAAGATCAGATCAAAACTTTGCTGGATAGGTCGCTTATGCTGGTTACAGCGCTCGCGCCGAGCATTGGTTATGACAATGCAACTAAAGTCGCAAAAGCCGCCCATAAAAACGGAACAACCTTGCGGGTCGAAGCGGTCAGGCTTGGTTTTGTCACCGAAGCAGAATTTGACAAAGTTGTGCAGCCAAAGCTCATGATCGGCCCGAAAAAATGACGGACAATGTCATGAATTTCAAAATTGCCAAAAAACGGGCTGGCTATGCCAAGAAAGAAGTAAAGGCTGCAGAAAACCGTCAGAAATTTGGCCGAAACAAATCCGAAAAACGGCTGGATGAATTTGAGGCTTCAGGGCAAAGCAAGCATTTGGATGGTCATAAATTAGACAATGATTGAAACCACCAAAACGCATATGCAAAAACGCTCTCTGTCCATTCACGCTCACCGAACATCTATTGCACTGGAAACCGAATTTTGGAACGTGATTGATAAAGCCGTCAAGCATGATGGGCGATCTTTGGCTGGGTTTATCACGGCGCTCGATGACGAACGGACTGCGCAAAATAGTCCGCACGGACTTGCGGCATATCTTAGATTATTTGCCCTGGGGTTCGTCCAAGAAGGCCATCGTTAGAATTGTCCAGCCATTTACACTTGCGCGTCTTATTACGGTCAAGCCGATATCGCGATAACAGGCTGTAACTTTATCTGCCTGCTCGTCCAATAAACCAGCGAGAATTACATGACCTGTGTTACTGAGTGCACCCACTATGTCAGGTGCCAAAACCATCAACGGGCCAGCGAGAATATTGGCGAAGATAAGGTCAAATTTATCCGTACCCGAAATACCGTCCGCCTGTACCGCCTGAATGTGATCTCCGACATCGTTAATGCGCGCATTTTCACGCGCCACGTCAACGGCGTCCATATCAATATCGGACGCCAACACATTGCGGTTCAGTGATTTGGCTGCTGCAATAGCCAGCACACCTGACCCACAACCAAGATCAAGAATGGTGGTTGGCCAATCAAGTGCTTTTTCTTCTGACGCGGCGGTTAGGGCTTCAAAGGCCAGCAAGCAGCCTTTGGTCGTGCCGTGATGGCCTGTACCAAAAGCCAACCCCGCATCAATACGGATAGGGTAAGGGATATGTGCGGGAATATTATCTGCATCATGTGAGCCGTAAATAAAGAAGCGCCCTGCTTCTACAGGCGGTAAACCTTGTTGGGACTTCGAGGTCCAATCCTCATCTGGTAATTGGGTTATTGAATACTCCAACCCACTTAAATCCAATTGTGCCGCACAATCCTTTGCCTCGCTTTCGCTCTCAAATAAAGCCTGTACGAACATCATATTGTTTTTGTTTTTCTGGCCATCTTCAAACACAGATACGGCCAAGGCCTGCATATCCATCTCGAACCCCAACTGGTCTGACAATCCAAATATTACAGAGTGTGTGCCGCGAATAAATAAGGCGAATGGAGGTTTGGTTTTCATGCCCGCTTACTAGACCGTTTGCATTCCCTCTACAACTCCGTGTTTTGCCTTTATTGGAGAACCAACTCTGCGTGAAGCGCTCCAGCCGCCTTCATCGTTTTTAAAATATCTATCATTTCGCGCGGTGATACACCCAAAGCATTGAGGCCTGCCACCAAATCTGGCAGGGTGATATTGCTTGGTATGAGGGCAATATTGCCCGGCTTACCACCCCTTACACTTACGGAAGTGCGCGGCAATATGATGCTTTCCCCTGGCGCAAATGGGTTGGGTTGGGATACGATTGGTGCTTCTGCAATTTTTATGGATAGGTTTCCTTGCGCAATGGCAACGGCAGAAATCCTGACATTGGCACCCAGCACAATAGTGCCTGAGCGCTGGTCAATAACAATACGGGCTTTTTGCGCAGGCATTAATTCATAATTTTCAATGCTGGCCAATTGTCGTGCGGCGGAACCTCTGGCCTTTGTTAAATTGACTTCGATCGTTCCTGCATCTAGTAGTTTTGCCGTCCCTGCGCCCGCCTTAATATTAATAATTTTTTCCACGCGAAGCGCCGTCGTAAAATCTGGTGCACGCAATGCCAATCTGACACTTTGCAGGGCATTGAAATCAAACAAAATTTCTCGTTCAACACGCGCCCCGCCGGGAATAGAGCCTGAGGTTGGCACGCCTTCTGTGATAGACACCGCATCACCCTCCGCTTTGAAGCCGCTAATGAGTACACTGCCTTGGGCTGCAGCATAGACTTGGCCATCTGCGGCATTGAGAGGTGTCATGACCAGTGTACCGCCTGACAAGCTTTTGGCATCACCGATAGAGGCAACATTAACGTCAATGCGAGAACCGGTGCGGGCAAATGGTGGTAAAGTTGCCGTAATGATGACCGCAGCGATATTATTGGGGCGAAAATCACTGCCTTGAATATTGACACCGAGACGCTCTAGCAAATTTGATAAGGCTTCTTCGGTATAAGGAGAATTGCGAATAGTATCGCCGCTCCCATCCAGACCAATAACAAGGCCATATCCAACCAGATCATTACCGCGCACATTCTCAAAGTCGACAATGTCCTTTATTCTGACTTGAGACTGCGCTTGGACTTGAGCAGAGAGACAGGCCAATATTAGAATACTAAAAACAACAAACAAACGCATAAATCACCGGATAAAATTGGTTAGGCTTAAATTGGCCAAACGGGCCGTAATCAAATACGAGGCCTCTAGCTGCGTTTCGAGCTGCTTTAATTCCGCGGCTGCTTCGTATTGGTCACGGCCCACTACGGCATTTAACGCTTGTCCCAAAACCAAACGTTCGGCGGCTTGTTGTGCATCGGCATTTTCAAGCAAGTCTGCATATATGCCGAGATTGCTTTCTAATTTAATGACCGCACCTGTGCCTTTTCCGAGTACGGATGTGCCGCCCGTAAACACGGCAGCAAATTCATTGCCTGTGATGTCAAAATCCGAGCTTTGCGCCGTAGCCATGACGGCAAGCCCGCGCAAAGTGTCGCGTAGGGCCAGATCATCAGCCTTGATGCCAAATTCTATCCTTGAACCATCAGCCAGAAAACTCGGCGGTGCGCTCTCACTTCCACCTTGGTAAATATCTTGAGCAAAGCCTCCTGCCGGATCATTGAAATATGTGTCCAGAGCAGTTTCTATGCTTGCCGGATCAGATTCCATTTGCATGATTGATACTATATCTGCCAATAATTTTTCCGGGCTTGCCAACGGGATTTGATCTGTCGCATCACCTGAAAATAATTTTCGCTCACCGTGGGACGTGCTCAGCAAAGACATTACGGAACGCAAATTTGCTTCCGCCTGTTGTGCCACCGTACCGAGCCCAAAACTATCCGGAATTGTCAATGCCGCGAGTCCGGTTATATCCAGTCCATCTACCGCACCGCGCACCGCGCTTAGGGTCGATGACATTAAATCAATACGGGCGCCGGATATAGCATTGATGCGGCCATCTAGCTCAATGTCGTCCAATGCTTTTTCTAATAAATAAACACCACCCACATCACCGCGCACTATTTGGGCAATATCCTCACGGCGTCCAGTAACGGCCTCACGCGAAGTTGTTTCTAGCCTTGCCTTTAAGTCAGAAGTCAAGCTGGTTTGGCGCCTGAAAGTGAGTAAATCTGGAAGTGCGCTCAAAATCATATAAACCTCTATATCTGCATGAGAATATCCAGCATCTCGCTGATGGTCTGAATAACCCGCGCATTGGCGGCATAGCTCTCTTCAATGAGCAATAAAGACTGCATCTCTGCATCCGTATCGACGCCGCTCATAGATAATTCTGCATCAGCTAATGCACCCGCTCTGGCCAGGGCGGTGGACGCAACTGCTTCTGCGTTTACCCGGCTCTCGCCAATGATAGATGAAAACCCTGCAGCTAGCTCGACCGATGTATACGTGCCCAAAAGACCAGCACCGCTCGGTGCAGCCGAACTATTCGTAAACGCGTCCAGCAAGTTATTTAAGATGTCTGCATTGCCGACAATACCTACACCCGGTGAGCCTAGACCATCGCGCAAAATATTAGGCTGCCCGCCTTGGCTTTTATCGAGGGCAGCATTGATGCGAATACGCCCTGCAATACCAGCAATATTATTTGTATCTAATACTCCACCTGCATCTGTAAATATGCCTGGCGCACCACTGGCTTTGGTAGGGTCGAGACTGTCATCTGAGAACCGTGCGATCAAATCTGCAGCCAAGCTATCAAGTCCCGCAAGAAAATCTGGTGCGACTTGGTCGCGCAGTGTAAATAGGCCCGCGAGTGTACCGCCGCTTACAGAGAAATGTCCACTGGTGTTTGGGGTTAGGTTTTGCTCGCCTACTGTGAGTCCTGACAGCGAACCATTCCCGTTGTCATATTCTGCCCCCGGTGCGATGACCCCGGCAGGGTTGAAAGTGATTTCAGAAACACTGCCCGCCAATAGGAACACACCTTGTTCGGTCATAATATCGATTTGACCATGATCTTTTGCTATAATGCGAATGGGTAGCGTTTCTGAGATGTGGTCCAACACGCGTTGGCGCTCGTCCTCTAATGCAGCAATTTCGCCAGATCTACCGCCAAGGCCCGCGATCTGCCCATTAATCCCCTCTATACGGTGCAGGCCTGCGTTCACATCACGTACCGAACGGGCGACGGCATTATCTGCCGTTATACGCTGGTTCTGGCCGATGGCATGTAACTCATTAAACTCTGCCGCCAATGCACCCAGCGCATTGACACCTGCACTTTGTAAGGCAACGGATTCCGGTGTGACGCTTAATTCGCGCAGTGCGCTTTCTACGCCTTGGTATGTTGCAAATAAACCATATCCATCTCCGGGTGTTCCCAATTCGCGAAATAAATCAGCTGTGCCCTGAGCGATGACATCCGCGCGCGCCGCAGAAGCGCCTGCTTGCCGTCGCTCACGGGTTAAAGCTACATCTTGCGCACGGTCTACACCGAGAGCCCGCACGCCCTGTCCACGCCCTGATAAAACTATTTCACCAACGTTTAAAGACCTGCGTACATAGCCAGGCGTTGTCGCGTTGGCGATGTTTCCAGCCGCAATATCAGCTCGTCTTGCCGTTGTAGCTAGGCCGGAATTAGCCGCTGATAATGCAGAAGAAAGGGTCATTTCTAACTAACCTAGCGTTTTAGGTTAGTCGTTTCTTGTAACATTTCATCCACAGTCTGAACGATTTTTGCATTGGATGAATACGCGCGCTGCGTTTCAATTAGATTGGTGAGTTCGGTTGCAACATCGGTCGTAGATTCCATTAAAGCATAACCAACAAGACTGCCGACTGGCCCTGAACCTGCATCCCAAAAATAAACATCACCCGAGGCTTGCGAGACCGCATACGCTTGATTGTTCAAGGCCTGCAACCCATTGAGGTTAGGCACATCGGCTACAGGTATTTGGTAAAGTACGCGGCGAAAACCCGTATCATACACCGCTTCTAAAAAACCCTGTTCGTCTATTTCTACTGACTGGAGATCACCGATGGGCGCCCCGTCCTTGTTCACATTATAAGGGGAAAATGGGGCAGATAATTGGGTCAGCCCTGCATTGTCGCCGACACGGCCAATAAAGGTGTTAATCGGCCCCTTTGCAACGTCGAATGTGACGTGCCCCGTTGCGGCATCATAGCTCATGCCCGCGCCGGGTGTTACGCTGGCAATGGAGCCGCCATCGGCTTCGTTATCATTAAAGATAACGTTGAAATCCGCGATTGCCACATTGGGATCACCTGCACCGTCTGCAACGCTGACAGCCCATTCATTGGTGGGCCCAGCAACGCTAATTACAGGCGTGAAAGTGTAGGTCAGGTTTTGCGCCCGCCCCAAATTATCATAATATTCAACCGGCAGTGTGAACGGGTCACCATTAGCATTTGGTAAAGTGCTTTCTGCCGGCAAGTTGACCCCCAAATTTATCAGGTTTGTCGGAGAGGCAGAAAACTGGCTGACGCTAATATTAACAGGCACCAAACCTGCGCCGCTATCGCGACTAACATTGGCAATTGCGCCGTCCGTGCCTGCTGGCCAACCCAGCAAATGCAAGCCGCTGAGTGTGCGTAAGAACCCGTTTTCGTCCGCGGAAAATGACCCGGTTGGTAAAAATTGCAAGGCACGTTGGGTGCTTGTTTCCAACGCCCCAAATTGGTCCGTTACCGGGATCATGCCCCGGCCGCCTATAGAAATATCTGTAGAATTGCCCGTCCCAATTAGTGCGCCTTGGCCAGAGATGTCCTTGTAAGCTGTGGCGTTGACCCCGCCCGCAGAATAGACAGACCGACGTTGATTAATGACCATAGAGGAGAAGTCCACGTCTGAACGTTTGTACCCGAATGTAGCGGAATTGGAGATGTTATCGGCGATGGTGGCAAGGCGGGTGGAGTTTACATTCAGACCCATCACGCTTGCATTTAAAGCGGAAGAAATTGACATAAGTTTATCCTAAACTATTTGTTATTACAATTAGTAGGTGTAATTACGCGAAGTTAACAAATATATAACTTATGATTGTGCTATTTTAGTATGATTATTGAAATCCTCCTGTTTTGCGCCGCCATACCGTCAGCAACGACATGATCAGTATCGGCTTTTCCGGACACTTCTACAATTTGTCTTACTTTAAAACCATTCTCCACGAGGAGTCGCCGCGAACTATTGGCACGATCAGAGGACAACTCCCAATTAGAATAATACCCAGAACCATTAAAGGCCCGCGCATCGGTATGCCCGACAATTTTTATGTTGTTTTTCACATCTTTGAAAACTCTAGCAATAATTTTGATAAGATCGCGCATAAGCGGTGACGGGTCGGATTTTCCTACCGAGAACAACGGCTCAGTATCAGCATCAATGAGTTCAAGTACCAAGCCTTCCGGGCTCATCTTTACTTGTAAATGTTTGGAAATTTCACGGTTTTCCTCACCCATAGCCTTCGCCATTGCTGCCAAGTTTTCAAAATCTGAAGTGTCAGTTTTTTCTCCAGTCTTTTCTCCTGCTTCGGGAACTGCACCTTTGGCAGTTGCCCGTTTATTATCAGCACCTGTCCCGTTCCTTGCTTGGGTTTCTTCTGTAAATATACTGTCACCACTCAGCGCATCTGCACCGCCGCCTGAAACTGCAGCGAGTGGAATATTGGGATTAAAGTAATCGGAAATACCTTTGCGCTGTTCCTCTGTAGTAGCATTCAATAACCACATTAGTAAAAAGAACGCCATCATCGCTGTGACAAAATCTGCATAGGCCACTTTCCATGCACCGCCGTGATGTCCGTCCGCTTTATAGATTTTCTTCTTTCGAATAATAATCGGCCGCTGACATTCCCCAACACATTCGTTCATAATAATTCTACCCAGCTTGTTTAACATTACTTAAGGTTGTGTCTTTACGGCAAAATACTGAACCTCCGCATAAGGGATATGGTTTCGAAATAGTTATTAACGAGAAAGCAATTCATGAATATATTAAAGAAGAAATTAGCAACAGAGCCCGCACAGGCCGGTAACCTTACTGAAATTATGGTATTATTCTCTGACCTGCATAATGAATGGGCATTACAATATGGGCGCATGATAAGCGCGGAGATATTCCCTGAAGCGCCAGATTTCTCAATAGATAAACTTAACAGTTTAACTGAAAGCGCCAACGGTCTGGTCTATGCGCTCGGGGATAAGAGCAAACCCTGTCAGATACTTGTGGAGCTATCCCCAAGCCTTGCCAAAACCATGAGTGATGCCAAATTTGGCACCAAGACACTTAAAGAAAAAACACTCACCCTGTTTGACTTGATCCTGATGCAACCCATAGCGGAGACGGCTTTGCGCGGGTTAGCCAGCCTTGGAATGACAATGGACGGGGATACAATTTGCGCGAGGTGTACGAGCCTATCGCTCATGGCTCAAATGGATATAGAGTTAGACACACGGCAAAAATGGCTATGTGCGCACTTTCCTCTTATGGCGGAAGGTGGTGCCTCTGATAGCGGAAATACAATCAAAATATATTTCGCTGAACCCATGATAAAAACACTGGTGGAAATGGCACGGGCAAAAAAGAGAAAGAAAACCATAGACCCCACTAATCCATGGGCAAACCATATGCGCACTATGGTTATGGACAGCACGCAAATGTTGGAAGTTGTGATTGAAGACATAACCATGTCGATTGCAGATTGCACACGTTTACAACTTGGGCAAATTATAACTCTGCCTGGTGCCTCCCATACCCGCCTTAATATAAATGCACGCTCTATGCGCGGCATGCAGGTCATAGCAACTTCAACACTCGGTATATATAAAACCAACAAGGCGGTTAAATTATTGGACGATATTGATCCTGTGTTTTTGGCAGGAATTGCAGATGTAGAGCATAAAATACCATCCGCATAATATACTATTTTATATTGTATGTTAAACTTTTATCAACCTTAGATAGTTATGTGAAGCTATGACTTCTCTTCTCGGCTTAATTATAACTTTGTTCATGGTATTTGGCGGCTACATGTTGGCAGGCGGCAATATGACTGTCCTTGCCAAGTCGGCACCGGTTGAAATGATGATCATTGGGGGCGCGGCTATCGGGGCATTCCTTGTTGGTAATGATATGGCGGGCATCAAACACACTATCGGTGATATTGCTGCTGTATTCAAAGGGCCGAAGTGGAAAAAATCAGACTATAATGATCTCTTGTGCTTGATGCATGAATTGGTGCGGATAACGCGGGAAAGCCCCGTTGAAATCGAAGCCCACATAGAAGACCCGGAAGCTTCAGACTTATTTCAGAAATATCCAAAAATTTTGAAGGACAAAAATTTTGTTGAACTTATTTGCGACACCATCCGCTCCATGATCATGAATTTCGATGATGTGTACCAAGTCGAAGAACTACTGGATAAACAACTCGAGACCATAAAAGAAGATAAGATGCACGGCTCTCACGCCCTGCAAACAATGGCAGACGCCCTGCCCGCACTTGGTATTGTCGCGGCGGTCCTAGGTATTATCAAGACCATGTCCTCAATTGACAAACCACCGGAGATTCTTGGCCAAATGATTGGCAGTGCCTTGGTCGGAACTTTCTTGGGCGTATTTCTAGCCTATGCAGTGGTTGGCCCCGCTGCCACAAAAGTCAAAGCCCTGCGCGAACAAGAGCATTATTTTTATACTTTAATCCGTGAAGTTCTGGTCTCTAGCCTGCATAAAAATCCGGCAAATATTTGCGTGGAAGTAGCACGGCGTAGTGCACCTAAACACCACCGCCCCAGTTTTAACGAAGTTGAGGAAGCCCTGAAGGCTATTAAAAAAGCAGCATGATGTATAAAAAAATACTTACGCTCAGCATGAGCTTTGGAACATTGCTCACTTCCGTGCCTACACTTGCCCAATCCCCCTCCCAGACCCAACCTCAAGCCCAGACCAAGGTTCAAGTTCAGGCTCAGGTAAAATCAGTTGAAACGGCGAAGCAAAGCAACCTCAATCAAACCGAGCAAAGACTTGAGGATTTAATCAAAGCGGCTGCCGCACAAAACTTGCTTGAGGTTCGCCGAAGCGAGACGGATATTCCCGCAGCCCAGCCAACCGCCAATACCGTCATAGAAAAAAATCAGCCTAACATTTCTTGTAGTACAGAAGACTTGTTTGCATTCCCGCAAGAAACGCGCGCAGAAAATTACAATGACATTCTCATCCTTAAGAAAGCAATGACTACAGGCCCTGAACAAGTTGACAAACATAAAGCACAGATGCTTGCACAAGCTTATCTGGGTTTGGGGTTTGCAGACGAAGCCATCAACATTGCGGAGCATCTTCAAGTCGCCGAACAATCGGCAATCACCGCCATGGCCCATCTAATCCGCGGGACCACAAACAGCACACATAGAAAAACTATAAAAATGAATGCCGATTGCTTTGGTTCGGCTCAAATATGGCAAAAACTCGCCCAGCCAAATTATGAAATTTTTACTGATGCTGACTTCGTTTATTTAAGGGAGCTTCCAGAACAGTTGGGCGAGATACTGGGACTGCAACTCGCCATGAAAGCCGTGCAAAATAAAGACTTAGAGACGGCACAGATGGTTTATGATGGCATCCAATCCCAAACGGAAGACCGTGAGAGTTACAACCCCGCACTATCTCCATATATGCAAAGTGATGGTGTCTCCCTATTGGGTGCTTTGCTTGCGCTAGACAAAGACAATACAAAAGAAAATGCATATAACCAAAGTCGAGGGCTCAGCTTGCTTAAGTCTATAGCTGAGCGTGATGGCCCCTACCGAGCGCAAGCCTTACAAGCCCTTGTAATTGCGGGACAGCTGTATCCTGAATATATACAAGATTTGGACAGCGTCACCCAAACATTTTCAACAACGCCTTCCGGGCAACAGGCACAAGCACAAAAGATCAATTTTCTAGCGGAAAAGCACCAATTTACCAATGCCGTTACCCTGACCAAAGATAATTTTGTTCTCGGCAGCAATTACTATGCCCAAAGCGTTATTGTTATCAGCCGCGAAATGTTGTTAGCCTTACGCAGCACCGAAACAAACCTTCAATTAGGGGCTCTAAATACCCTCATTGCAGAAGCTGATTTTTTTGCTGATTTAACCGACGCAGGCCCTTTATTATATGCCGGTGTTAAGGCCTGTACCAATTTAGGTTTGGCGGAATTTGCGCCAAAAATCCTACCCGTCCACCTCTGGACTGAATTGGATGATACCACATTAACTCTTCTCGCCTTACATAAAGTGCGACCAGAACATTTTCGGTTTCCGCAGCATATATTTGAGACACACGCTTTTAAAGCACTGGAATTGCGCAAAGCATTCGATAATAAAAATCCAGGGAAAGCCCTCACAATACTTAACGCCTATCCAAATGCAGCCCCCTTACAGACTTCCTTCGTCCAAGCCGCGTGGGACAATGGGTACTGGTCATTGGCGCAAAACGGTTTGCGTAAAAACACTGACGGGCAGGTCTCCAATCACTTAAAACTAGCCACTACCCTCAGTGTTATGTCTCCAGTGCTCATAAACGAAAACTTGTCAGACGGACTAAGGGATCAGCAAGCTTTGCAATCCTATCTCGATGATGATTTGAAAATAATTCGGTCTTATTTGTTGCCAAACGGCGAAACAATATCTGGAGCAAAAAATGGGTAGTGTCGGTTTCGTCAACACATCACGTCAATCTGGCTTGTTAAAAGAAATGAATGTGATTGCCAATAATATTGCCAATGCAGGCACTATAGGGTTTCGCCGAGAAGCGGCTATTTTTAGTGAATTTGTAGTACAGGCCGGTGCGGACAGCGCCGCAGCCCACAGTAATTCTCTAAAAGACAGTGTCGCCGTAGGACGCCTAGGCGGACACTATAGCGATTTCAGTACCGGTAGCTTAAGCCGTACAGGTGGTGCGCTTGACCTTGCCATTGAAGGCGGCGGGTTTTTCCTGATCGGAACACCGGGCGGTGAACGCTTGTCCCGTGCCGGTAATTTTCTAACGGACCGCGACGGTGCCTTAATCACACCTGATGGTAATTTTGTGCTCGACGATGCAGGTGGTTCCATCCAGATACCGCCCGGTGCGAACCTGATAACCATTGGCGGAGACGGCACAATTAGTGCGGGCGGTGAACCACTTGGCAAAATCGGTATTGTCAACGCGTCCACGGCTTCCCTGACCCGGGCTGGCAGCAATCTCTGGCAGGCCGAAGGCGGATATAATCCAGTAGAAAACCCAACCATAGTACAGGGTTTTTTAGAAGATTCTAATGTAAATCCAATTCTTGAAATCGCACGGATGATCGAAGTTCAGCGCGCTTACGAGGCCGGTCAGAAATTACTAGAGATAGAGAATGACCGCATCGCAAAAACCGTGAGCGCCATAAGACAGCCGCCGTAAGACCAATGACAATACACCAATGTGCAAGAGCACAAACAAATTAGGGAGGATCCCGATGAATGCTTTAAAAATAGCCGCTACTGGCATGGCAGCGCAACAAATTCGTGTCGATGTCATCGCCAACAATATCGCCAATATGAGCACCACTGCCTATGCCCCGCGCACTGCAGAATTTGCCGATTTGCTTTATCAGCAAAATTTAACCCCGGGCGCCCTCTCCTCGCAAACTGGAGAGATCGTACCGGCCGGCATTCAAATGGGTATGGGGGTGCGCCCCTCTACCGTTTCCATTGAAATATCCCAAGGCGCACTGAGCCCAACTGGCGGAGACCTTGATTTGGGTATAGAGGGGCGAGGATATTTTGAAATCTCCCTACCCAGCGGTGATAGTGCCTTTACCAGAGACGGAAAATTTAACCGCTCCGCAGAAGGTCTGATGGTCACTGCAGACGGGTTTGCGTTGGCCGACAATGTAACTATCCCAGACGATGCGCGGCGTATTGTCATTAGCCGCGATGGTGAAGTTGCTGCATTTTTCGATAATGTTGTCGGCGGGCAAGCCATTGGCTCAATAACCATGACTGTCTTTGCCAACGAAAAAGGGTTGGAAGCCCTCGGCGGCAATCTATTTCGCCAAACCGAAGCTTCAGGCAATCCCATCGCTGGCCAGCCCGGTACGGAAGGTATTGGCTTTATGCGCCAGGGTTATCTCGAAGATTCCAGTGTCGATGTGGTTGCAGAGATATCTGAGCTTATCGAAGCCCAGCGCGGCTATGAACTGAATGCAAAAGTCATCACCGCCGCAGACGAAATGTATTCCGCCACAACGCGGATCAGGTAAGCCAGAGAGAAGAAAAGAAAGATGAAAATATATATTTTAGCGGCAATTTTACTCCTCCCCATACCCGTAGAGGCCGGAGAGGTTACTGCCAAAACGACTTTGCGGCGCGGCACATTGCTCAGTGACAGTAATGTTTCACTCACGCAAAGCGCCGAAACAACCATAACCCGTTTGCGAAAAGACTATATCGGACGCGAACTGAACCGCACGATATATGCTGGTCATTCAATAGACATTTCCTATGTGCGAGCGCCAACTTTAATCAAGCGCAACGCACAAATAACCATGGTTTACACCTATGGTTCATTACAATTAACTGCAAAAGGCAAAGCACTGCAAACCGGGGGTGAAGGCGATATAATTTCTGTCATGAACCTTACTTCGCGCAAAAAAATATCAGCCACCGTGACCGGAATAGATAGAGTGGAGGTCAGATAATGCTACGAAAAACATTCGCCGTAATCTGCGTTTTAAGTCTATGTGCCTGCGCATCTGGGAAACCGCTTACGCCACCAAAAGCCCTGCCGCAAAATTGGCGCACAGATATAAGCGAGCAGTCATATACACCACCAAGCGCACAAGATAGAAGCGGCATACTCAGACAAGGTGTCCAGAACACTTCCTTGTGGAGTTCATCGCCCCGCTCATTGTTTGGAGACAGGCGTGCGAGCAAACTTGGCGACATATTGACTGTGGTCATCGAAATCGATGAAGAAGCCCAATTGCAAAACTCTGTGAATACGAGCCATAACACCAAAAAGAATTTTGAAGTCGGGTCTTTTTTTGGATTGCCAGAACTGGTGACAAAAATCCTGCCCGCCGGCGCTAGCCTCAAGCCGGCCGTAGATATAAGCGGCACAGATGATTTAACTGGCACTGGAAATATTTCGCGCAAAGAAAAACTGACATTGCGGTTAGCCGCACAGGTCAGTGACGTGCTGCCCAATGGCTATCTGAGTTTGACCGGCCGACAAGAAATTATGGTCAATAATGAAGTGCGGTATTTACAAATAACCGGTATAGTCCGCATTGCAGATATCTCGCGGCTTAACACAATTACCTACGATAAAATTGCCGAAGCCCGGGTGTTTTACGGTGGGCGTGGGCAAATGACCACAGCGACCCAGGAAAAAATGGGCAATAAAATTATTAGAAAAATATTACCGTTTTAGGCAGCGTCATGATCAAAAATATTCTCTTCCCAATAACATTGATCTTTGTCGTTGTTCTCGGTGGCGTCAGCGCAGATTTCCTGCGCAATCGACAAATGGACGGGGCTAGCACGCCTGATACACATCTAGCCGAGAAAAACCCGGTATCCCATGACAGCAAAAAAAGCGGTGACGACAATAAGAAAACTAAGAAGAAAAAAACCGCCACCAAAAAAAATGGCCATAGTAAGGATAAACCAGACAGTATTTCAGCCGCACCGACCTATATGAAATTCAAGCGGCAATTTGTTGTTCCCGTTATGAAGGGCAGAGAAATCGAATCCTTGGTACTGCTCAACCTCAACTTGGAGCTTGGGCCTGACGCGCCGGCCAATACGTATACTCTCGAACCAAAACTTAGAGATTCTATTATGCGAGAACTCTTGGCTCTGTCCCATGAAGGTGTATTTTCACATGACCTAACGAGTGCAGATACCTATGATAAATTACGGGCCGCACTCTTATTTGCCAGCGAAAGCGTCATAACCGAAGGTGTAGAAAATGTCCTGATACTGGATCTAGCCAGACAAGATCAATAATGGCAAGACCAATAATGACAAGATCAATAATGAAGGACCAATATTTCAAGTGGCCGTATCAAGAATGTGTGCACTGTTTTGTGATGTATCTTCAGCCGGAGACAAAAGCTCAATTTGACGGATGAGTAGAGCCGCGATTAAATCCAGAGACTGATTGCCTTTCGCCTGAAGTTCAAGATTTGTAAAAGTAGCCAATTGTTCGACAAACTGGGTCGAATCAAGAGGAGCGAGAGGGTCTTGGTTTTGAATTTGTGCCGTTAGCAAAGAAAGAAATGTCGAAAACTCTTCACCTGTGCTTTGTTGTGTATCATCTGGCCCGGCGACATCATCACCCTCATTATTTACTTGCGATTTACCTGATGATTGCTCTGGTGATTGTTCTGGTGATTGTGCCGATGATTGGGTTTGTAATAGACTGAGCGTTTCATTGATATCCATTTTTTACTCCTATAAAATAATATCGATCTGTGAAAATTGGCTACGCAAGTGCGTGCGTGGCTGACCATTGGTAAAATTCTTATCCAATTGCTGATTATTTCTCGTCGTCTCACCCTTCTGCATTTGCCAAAAATTCAAGCCTGATTGACCGTTTTGATCCTTAAAAAATCCTGTATTTGAGTTTTGCCCTGAAAAATTCCCTTGGCCTGGAAAGCTCCCCTGGCCTGGAAAGCTCCCCTGGCCTGCAGTCTCGAAACTCAAGTCAATGTTTTCAAACCCGCCGAGCCTGAGTTGCGCAAATAGCAGTCCTGATTTTTGACGTAATACGGCCATGGTTTCAGGGTTTTCCGCGACCAACCGTGCGGCCACCTGCTCACCCGCATCGAAACTAAACCGGATTTGAACCCTGCCCAATTCTGCAGGCGACAACTGTACGATAATATCTTTGGGTTTAAGGCGGCTCCCATCGTGTAACGCTTCATGCACCATTCCCAATTGCTCCAACATTGGCTCGCGAATTTGCATGACAACACTGTTGGGCAATGAAGAGAATTGAGATGGTATTTGGGAAAATACCGGCGTTGGCATTTGCGCAGGAAGTTGGATTGACATCTGCATGTGTTGCAATGAACCCGCCTCTCCTAAAGGGGTTGATATTAAATCGGGCGGCGCTAATTGCGGGAGATTGGCATTCACCCCAATAAAATTACGAGAGGGGAGTAAAGAAAACGCTGAGGTAATTTCATGTCTATTGGGTGGTGTTTTTTTATGTTCGTTCTCAATATTGAGTAAGACCGGATTATCAATATTGCGCGCAACTTTATCTGGCGTCAAAATGTTCGTGCCCTCAGGCACAGGCACAGGTACAGGTACAGGTATAGGCGGAATATTTGCTAAGAAACCTGTATTGGGAATTTGCAAAGGAATATTCAAAGCAGATATTATCAAACTCTCCTTATCCTGAATAACTGCCGTGCCTGTCTTTATATAATCGCCGTGGGTTTGGTTTGGGCTGAACCTCAACTCTGGCGTAATTCTATCATCTATTTTTACTTCGGCGGCACCATCTAGTGAAAAGCCGCCTTGTTGTTGAGTAAGTGTTGGCGCGGGAAACACCTTATCCGTGTGCGCCAAATCGGTCCCGTGATCTGCATGCAATTCAGTGCTTAAAGATTTGTTTGTAGAAACACTGTTCAGCTTCGGCGGAGTATCCGGCTTTACGATATTGGCCAAGGCAGTAGCAAATTCTATATTTTCATCTTGCGAAAGCGCGGGTTCGACATTCCTTGCATCCAGTATATTTTGCGCATCAAGTGTGCCAATTTCAAAAGCAGGTTTTTGCATATCTTTGGAAAGTACATTCATTGGGAAAACCTAAAGTAACATACTTAACTCTACGTTAACGTGTATATTATTATATGCACGAATGGATAAGATATCTACTGAAGCATTAACGCTGCCGGACAAAAACGCCATTAGCCACATGAGCAATACTCAGTTGATCGGCCAAACCAGCGCAGAAACAAGTGCAAAGGAATTTGAAACGGCCTTCATTGCGCAAATGTTGCAATATAGCGGTCTCGCTGACGCACTGACCAGTAGCGGCGGCGAAGACATGCAAAGCTTCAGTCAGTTTTACTTAGAGGCCTTGGCCAAAAAAATTTCAGACAATGGCGGCTTAGGTATTGCAGAAAAAATTTACACACACATTAAAAATAAAGAGGGCAGTCATGACGAACTTGGCCGATTGTAACCGAATAATATCAGAACTGATATTATTACTAAAGGCAGACATTAAACAGCTCCGTACAGGCAATTACCATGAGGCCCAAAATATCTCCGTATTGAAAACTGAAAAGGCGGGCATGTTGACAACCGCCTTGGCAGAATTTTCAAACAGTGAAAACTTCTTGCAGGCGAGAACCAAACTTCGAGATCAACTCTTGTTCTTAAATGCGCTTAGCAAGGAAAACGGCAAGTTGCTGCTCGCCGTTTCCAACGGCATTAAATCTGCAAACCTACGCATTCACCGATTACAAAATACACATACACAAGTCGGCGTCTATGGCCGTCAGGGGGCGACCATTTCCTTTATGGAAGACCCGGCAACAAGTGAAGAAAAATTCTAACTTAATAATTCTCCCTTTACTTAAGAAATTTTCCTCTGGGCATTAAGAATAAATTAGCCTTTAAGTGTAATAACAAATTCAACCTAAGAGGGTTATTTTGTTTAATGCAAATAATGTCAGGATGACATAGGGAAACAAGATATGTGATGTGTTTTGTTTCGCACCTTTCCCAATGATGGGGGCGGTATTCTTCAATATCCTACATAATATTGTAGGCACAAATTAGGAAAAACCTATGTCCAGTATTTTAACAAACAGTAGCGCCATGGTGGCCCTTGAAACTCTGCGGGGTATCAACAAAGGCATGAACCAGGTGCAAAGCGAAATCTCTACCGGTAAAAAAGTGTCCAACGCCAAGGACAATGCAGCCGTATTTGCAATTTCAACAGTGATGAGTTCAGATGTCGCGTCTTTTGACAAAATCTCTGACAGCCTGAACCTTGGTTCGGCCACAGTTGGGGTTGCCCGTGCAGCCTCAGAACAAGTCGTTGATATTTTAACCGAAATGAAAGGCCTGATTGTTTCCGCACAGGAAGACAATGTAGACCGTTCAAAAATACAAACCGATGTCGCGGCTCTGAAAAGCCAGATTGATACTATTGTCGGTGCAGCACAATTTAACGGTCAAAACTTGCTTAAAGCAGGTGGTTCCATAGATATTCTGGCATCACTTGATCGCGATTCTGCTGGTGGTGTTACGGCAAGTAATATCAATGTCTCTCGTGTAAGTCTCGAAACAGGAGCGCTTACATTGGGTACGGGTGCAACTATTTCCGGAGCAACATCAGTCGCGGCCAGTGATACTGCAATTGCAGCTGCCGCCACGGAAACTCTTACCTTTACGGCTGGCGCAACATCTGCCGGTGATAGCTATTCTTTCACTATTGGTAGTTCAACAATTAATTATGTTGCACGGGACGGTGATACTCTCAATGATGTAGCAACTGGTGTGAAGGCCGCCATTGATGCAGAAGGTATAGCAAATGTAACGGTCGACCTTACTACGGTTGCAGACCCGACAACGGGCACACCAATTGTCTCTGTCACGAATGGTGGTGCTGGTAGCATCGCGTTCGCTGTTGCTGGTCAAACTGAAGACGGCACTTACGGCGGTGGGCTAGCCGCCTTGGATACATTAACCGTTGCAAACGAATCCGGTGCAACAGCTGCTCTGGGGGCTATTGACGCACTCTTAACCACTGCCATTGATTCGGCTTCAGGTTTTGGTTCAGCTCAAAAACGTATCGATACACAAGGCGAGTTCGTCAACTCCTTGATGGACAGTATGAAAGTTGGTATCGGCGCATTGGTCGACGCAGACCTAGAAGAAGCGTCTGCGCGTTTGCAGTCGCTACAGGTTCAGCAACAATTGGGCGTGCAAGCGCTATCAATCGCTAACCAAGCTCCACAATCCTTGCTGTCACTATTCAGATAGATTTTCAGCTTTCTAATCCCGGTCAGAGCACTTTGGTGCTCTGGCCAACCCACCATATCCAGGAAGGAAATTCGGAAAAATGAACACGTCTGAAAGAGCCAAGAACGGCTACGCAAATACACAAAAACAAATGGGCTCCGATATAGAATTGGAGTTAAAGATTTTCACAGATATTACGGGGCGATTAGCTGGGGCAGACACTTCTAAACCAGGCGGTATGAGTAAATTAGCAACAGCTTTGCAAGACAATGCCCGGCTTTGGAATTTAATTTTCCTCGACCTGACCAACCCGGACAACCAATTGGATAGTGAGCTTAAAAGTGGACTCATTTACCTGGCCGAATTTACCGGACAACATACCAGCAAAGTTCTACAAGGCGAGGCTGGGCCCGAGATACTGATCGAGATCAACAAAAATATTATCTCCGGCAAACGAGATTATTTTAACCGCACATATAATGTGGATGCAGCATAATGGCTGGCCTGATGTTAAGCTTGAAAGCGGATGAGAAGTTTTTAGTCAATGGCGCTTTGGTACAAAATGGCCCTAAACGTGCACAAATTAGGCTGCCGGACAACAATGTGAATGTTCTACGGCTAAGCGATTGCCTGCACCCGGACGACATAAATACACCGGTAAGGCGTGCTTATTATCTGGCACAGCTTATTCTTTCAGGTGATATTAAACGCGGCACAGGGAAACTGAAATTAACTGCTGCCCTGTACGATTTAGACAAAGTCTTTGTCGGTACATCGGTTGAAGCACTGATAACCAAAACATTGCTGGATACAACTCAGGAACGGTATTATTCGGTTCTCGTAACTCTCAAACGCGTTCTGCCAATAGAAAGCCAGCTTCTGACCCTCGGCGCCCATAATTCCGGCAAAGTTGCAGACAATATCTCAGGCAATATTTCAGGCAAACAAGACATTGCACGCACAGGCTAATGCCATTTGCACCCGTCATACCTCTCGGCGGTCTTAGTGGTTGGCGGTTTCTTGAGCGCACACAAGAGAGACAGCAAGCACTGTTTAATAACTCGTCAGACCTGCAGCGAGAAATCAACTATTTCAAGCAAAACATTGGCGCGGTCACAAGCTCCGCTGAATTGGTCGCAGACCGACGCCTGTTGAGCGTTGCTCTTGGTGCGTTTGGCCTATCGGAGGAGATTAACAAACAAGCTTTTGTTCGCACAGTAATTGACGGGGGTACGTTCGACCCACTTTCCTTTGCCAATCGGTTGGGCAACAGTAATTATTTGGAATTCGCCAAGACATTTTCATTTGGCAATGACGGCGGTTTCGTACCCACAACAAACCGTATCGACGACATTGTCGACAAATTCCTAAACACTCAATTTGAAGAAGCCGTAGGAGGTGTAGACAATACCATGCGCCTAGCCTTGAACTTTAAACGCGAGATCAGCGAACTTGCGGGGCAAAACCTGCCGCGCGATACAGGCTGGTTCCGCGCTTTGGGTTCATTACCAATCCGCGCCGTGCTCGAATCAGCATTTAATCTACCAGCAGAGTTTTCACAAATTGGCCTTGACCAGCAAAAAGATGTCCTCATCAGTAAAGCAAAGCAATTTTTTGGCGGTGACAGTATTAATATATTCTCTGATCCTGAAATACTGGACGACATGGTCAGGCGGTTTCATTTGCGCGAGCAAATTAACAATGGCCCAGATGCCTCAACACCTGGCATGGCGGCACTAAGCCTGTTACAATCGGGCAATAGTTTTGGCGGTATTGGCGCAGCCGGAATATTAAATTTACTTCTCTCCAATACTTAACTCGTCCACGTCTTTTAATATTTCGCGTAAGTCTTCGAAGCTTTTCATAGCATTCCCGTTATTTTTCATGGTAATAAACGCATCAATTTTGTCGTATTTTTTGACGGCCTCATCCAGTAAATCGTCACTACCTGATTGATATAGACCGGCACGAATTAATGTTCTGGCGTCCTCATAAGATCCGATAAGCCTGCGTCCATGGGCTAGAGAATCGTTTTCAAAATTTGTCGCACAATCAGGCAATGAGCGCGAAACACTGCGCCTAATGTCGACGGCGGGATAACGGCCCCGCTCGGCGATCTCCCTGTCTAGTACGATATGCCCATCCAAAATACCGCGTACCATGTCCGCCACTGGCTCTTCCATATTCGACCCTGCAACGAGCACACTGAACACGGCCGTTATATCACCGCCGCCATCATGTTTATCTTTGGGTTCACCACCAGGCCCTGCCCGTTCACACAATTGCGCTAATGCTTGAAATGTGGACGGCGGATAGGCGCGTAGAGACGGTGTTTCGCCTGCGCTTAATGCTACGCTTCTGTGGGCTTCTGCAAACCGTGTGAGGCTATCAAACAAGAGCAAGACATGCTGACCTTGATCTCTAAAATATTCCGCGCTGGCCATTGCCAGAAATGCAGCCCGGAGTTTCAGCGCCGGTGGCTCATCGGACGTGGCAACAAACACAATCGATTTTTTCATCCCTGCATCACCGAGAGTTTTCTCAGTGAACTCCCGCACCTCGCGTCCACGCTCCCCAACCAAAGCAAGAATGACCACATCCGCTTTTGTACTTTTGGCCAAATCTGCCAGTAATGTTGATTTACCAACACCTGAACCAGCAAACAATCCGAGGCGCTGCCCTCTACAGAGCGGCAAAAACGTATCAATTGCCGCCAAACCTGTGTCCAAACGAGAGCCAACCGTCTTGCGGTGCTTGGGCGGGACCGCGGCGAGATTGTAAACACTATCTCCTTGCTGCGGCATGCTACCTTCAAGGGTGCGCGCGGAATGATCTAATATTTTACCGATCCAACTTTGGCAAGGGCGTGGTTCTTGTGGGCCTAAATATACGGCCTTGGCACCCAAATTCAGCTCGTTGACACTGTGGTATGCCGTAACAATGACATCCTGCGCTTCAATCAAGATGATTTCCCCGCGCACAACCACACCCCCTTGCCCGTGCATATCTACCTGATCACCAATACGTGCCCGCCCTGACAATCCACTGATAATAATACTTTGCGGCGAAATTTTTTTGACAATACCGTATATTTGAATGGGCACATCAATGACATCTGCAAAAAATTTCTTTTCTAATAATGTGCGCATATCTTACCCCTTGTCCTTTATTGTGTATTAACATTTTATTCAACTTATGCGCGTATTCATTAGAAATTCGTTAACCATAGGAAATGGTGACCCAGAATTTAGTGAGTTGAGTAGGAGCACACATGATCAATGATTTAGCACTCTTAAAAACCGCGTCAGCAATGGCGGAGCATGCGGCGCGGCGCCACGGCGTTATTTCCAATAACATTGCCAATGCGGACACTCCTGGTTTCAAAGCCAAAGATGTCCAGCCATTTGCAGAAATCTACAAACAATCCTTACAGACCGGAACGCCACTAGCCGGCGCCTCAATGTCATCACATTTGGTGAACACACCAGCCAGCTCTGACCCCAATGGAAATACTGTATCATTAGAAAGCCAATTATTGACCTCAGCTCAGACGGTCGGAAAACACGACCTTGCCACGCTCATGTACCGTAAAACCTTGGACATGATGAAGTTGGCCATTGGTAAAAATATTTAAGTGCGTGTTTAACCAGGAGATATTATGAGCAACAATTTAATCGCATCTGCCATGTCATCGGCCTCGCAAGGTATGCAGGCTCAATCATTTCGCCTGCGTATCGTCAGTGAAAATTTGTCCAATGTTGACACCCATGGTTATAAACGCAAGCTGGTTTCTTTCCAAAATCAATTCGATGCAAAGTCCGGTTCTGATGTTTTATCCATTGGCAATGTCACTTTGGATCAAAGCGCTGGCAATAGCTTATTCGACCCTGCCCACCCTCTCGCCGATGCAAATGGATATGTCACCATGTCCAATGTCGACATGATGATCGAACTATCTGATGCCCGTGAAGCCAGCCGTTCCTATGAAGCAAATTTAACCACATTTAACCAAGCCCGCAAAATGTATAGCGGACTTCTTGATCTAATTCGGAGATAGCCATGGAAATTGCAAGCCTGGGTGCATTGCGCCAATACCAAAATGCTCAAACGGCCCTAAAGCCGGAAATGGCTCCAAAAGCTACTGTCAAAACCAGCGGCGAGGAAAATTCCATTGCAAAGGGTGTCGAAGAATTTTCAGAGGTCTTCAAAGCCGCCGAACAATCTGTGCAAGGCTTTGCAGCGGGAACAGCCGATGCACATTCGGTTGTCGAAGCCATGGCAAATGCTGAACTGGCGCTTGAAACTGCCGTCACAGTGCGCAACCGCGTTGTCGAAGCTTACCAAGAGCTTCTACGGATGCCCGTCTAGTAAAACCCAGATATGAGCCAAACCGACATACTTTCCATTTTGCGCGAATTTCTATGGGGCGCCGCATTGATGGCCGCGCCCATTCTTATTGCAGCGCTGGCAGCGGGGCTTATTATCGGTCTTTTGCAAGCATTGACATCTATTCAGGAAATGACACTAACCTTCGTGCCCAAACTAGCCGTTATGTTGGTCGTGTTTTTTATTTCTGCAGGCTATATGTCGCGTATCATATTGACCTTGTTTGACACGCAGGTCCTGCCAGTTATTGCGGCGCACTGATGGCTGGAAAATTATCTCTTAAAAATATCTATGACCCTACTGCAGCCATGGCTTTGGCCTTGATGGTTATCATCATCATGATGGTATTGCCCGTACCAAGTTGGGTATTGGACATAGGTCTGACGGCTAGTTTTGCTTTCGCTATTCTAATTTTTATGATCACATTGTTCATAGAAAAACCGCTGGACTTTTCTGCTTTCCCTGCCGTTTTGCTCGCTTCGCTATTGTTACGATTATCCTTAAACATTTCATCGACAAAATTAATCATTGGACAAGGCCATACAGGCCCCGATGCGGCAGGCGGTATCATTGAAGGCTTTGCCCAATTTATTATGGGCGGGGATGTTTTTCTCGGACTGATAGTTTTTTCCGTTCTGATTATCGTCAACTTTATGGTTATCACAAAAGGCGCAGGGCGAATGGCTGAAGTTGGTGCGCGTTTCGCGCTTGATGCCATGCCTGGAAAACAGCTCGCCATAGACTCGGATTTAGCGGCAGGTGCCATTTCCCACCAGGAAGCCAGCGAACGCCGTAAAATCGAGCAAGAAGAAACCGCATTTTTAGGGTCGCTCGACGGGGTATCAAAATTTATGAAAGGGGACGCAATAGCCGGCCTCCTCATCACTTTACTCAACCTGGTTGCTGGTATCGCTATTGGCGTCGGTGTGCATCAAGTAAGCTTTAGCGACGCCATGACTAATTATTCCATGCTCACGGTTGGGGACGGTCTCGTGTCGCAAATCCCCGCAGTGATTATTTCTATTGCAGCAGCGTTATTGCTCGCCAAAGGTAAAGAAGAAAGTACTGTTGACGGGACATTGATCAAACAATTTTCCGCACACCCGTCGGCACTTGCCTCCGTCGCCTTGATATTGGTGGTGTTTGCATTTTTCCCCGGACTGCCATTCACACCGTTCATGATCGGGGCCATAGGCATAGGGTTTGTAGCTTATCAAATTCACAAGAAAAAACACAAACAGGCACAATTTGAACTAACCAAAAATAGTGAAGACAAAGTTGAACAAAAACCCACACTCGGTGATGTTATCAATATTGATGAAATCCATTTAATTTTGTCCAAAGAGCTTGTGCCAATAGCTATGGATACCGAAACAGGTTTTAACAAACGGGTAGAAAAAATTCGTAAATATATTGCAACAGAATACGGGTTTTTGCTTCCTTCTGTTAGACTGACTGACAATTCAGAACTAGCAGCCCACACCTACAAAATCATGATCCAAGGCTATACGGTTAGCACAAGCACAATTTTACCCGGTCATGTTATGGCCTTGATAGAGGAAGGTACACATCCCCAAATCAAAGGGCAAAATTTTCGAGAACCCGTATATCAAGCCTCGGCGCGTTGGGTCGAAACCTCGAAGCGAGACGAATTGGTTATGGCAGGTTTACCAATTGTGGAACCCGAAGAAGTTCTGGCAACCCACTTATTGGAAACCGTTCAATCGCATTTCACAAGATTATTGAGCCGCCGCTCTTTGCAGGAAACTCTGGAGGCCTTTAAAGACGTTTCTGATCCAGAACGTGCCATTTCCAATAAAAAAATACTCGACGAATTTATCCCCGAAAAAGTCCCCATGGACACCCTTCAAGGCGTATTGCGCCTGCTTTTGGCTGAGCGCATTTCTATGCGAAACATCCCCCTCATTCTCGAAACCATCGCCGAAGTTAAACCGGTCATGAACTCGGTTGAACAGATTACCGAATGCGTACGCCAACGACTGGCCTATCAATTTATTTCCAAACTACACGACGAGCAAGGCAGATTGCCATTGGTACAAATTGGGCCGGATTGGGAGCCTATATTTTCCGAGCATGAGGTAAAACAACCGGAAGGTTCCCAAAGCACAATAGCCGATATCGCACTACCGCCAGACGAATTCAATAGATTGGCAAATACCGTACAAACAAATTTGGACAAAAGCGCACAAGCGGGACAATATGCTGCCATTGCCACCAGTGCCCATCGCCGCCGCTTCATCAAAACGGTTATGACGGCTAAGGGCATCCGCAATCCGGTCATTTCCTACGAAGAAATTCCGCCCATTGAAAAGCCAATTATTTTGGCTGTTGCATGAGGATATATTATGGAATTTTTACAAATCATTTCGGATACGGTTGTTAAAAATTTTGCATATGTATATCCGGTTATTGCCATTTTTGCCCGTATTTCCTTGTTGGCATTTATGCTTCCCGGGCTTGGTGAAACGGCGATTTCCATGCGCACCCGTTTAGCCGCCAGTCTGATGTTAACATGGCTATTGACACCGATTATTGTTCAATCCGGGATTGGAGCCTCTATGAATGGCTGGGGGTTAGCCCAAATGTCCATGGGGATTGGATTAGAAGCATTGCACGGGTTTACACTGGGGTTTGGGTTACGGGTAATGGTCTATGCGTTGCAGATTGCAGGCTCAATTATCTCCCAAAGCCTGTCCCTAACCCAAGTCTTCGGCGGCGGGATGACCAGTGAGCCTAACACGACAATTGGCACACTTTTGATATTAAGCGGAGTGACATTATTGGTCACACTCGACTTACATGTCCGTGCATTTGCCCTGCTCATACAAAGCTATGATATTTTCCCTTTGGCAAGTACGCCCGATTTCGACAAGCTGGCTTATTGGGCTGCAGAAAAAAGCACGGCAGTGTTTGGTTTTGCCGTGGCATTGGCACTTCCGTTTTTGATTTTGAATTTTATCTACAATCTCATGTTAGGGTTTTTGAACAAAGCCATGCCGCAATTGATGGTGTCTTTTGTCGGTATGCCGTTCATTATTGGCGCCGGCATTGTTCTGCTGGCACTTTCTATTGGCGGTATTTTGCTGACGTGGCTGGGCGAATATAATGTGCATATGGCGGGGCTTTACTCATGAGCGAAAATGCAAATGATGGCCAGGAAAAAACCCTAGCAGCATCGGAACAGAAGCTCAAAAAGGCGCGCACAAAAGGCGACATTCCGATCTCTACAGAGCTTAACACATTGATGTTATATATCGGGGTTAGCGTCACAATAATTTTATTGGCCGGAACGGTCGGTAAGGGCATATTGACAGTTTTGCAGGGCATGTTCGAGCGCCCAGAGTGGGTTGCCCAAAGTTTCTTAGGGCCCATTGAAAACCCGCTACCTGGTAGGATATTTCGGACCTTAGGACTAGCGCTATTCCCGTTTTTTGCCCTTCCCGCAGTTTTCGTACTTTTATCTTTAATAGCGCAGCGCGCAGTCGTGTTTTCTCCGAGTAAAATCAAGCCTAAGCTGAACAAATTATCACCAATTGCCAACGCCAAGAAAAAATATGGCGCAGGGGGTTTGGGAGAATTTTTAAAGAGCTTTGCAAAATTATGCCTGATCGCTGTGACGGCAAGTCTTTTCCTTCGGCGCGAATTTTTATCATTGCCAGCCTATAGCGACTTGCATGCAAATCTACTGCCCAATTTGCTGATAGAGCAAACTTTACTCTTGCTTCTCTACATCATTGTCGGTGCCGCTTTTATTGCCGCAATTGATTTACCTGCCAAATTATTATCACACCAAAAAAAAATGCGGATGACTTTGCAAGAGGCAAAGGACGAGCGCAAGGAAAGTGAAGGCGATCCCTATCAGAAACAACGCCGACGCCAAAAAGCCGAAGAGATTGCCAAAACAACAATGCTGCAAGATGTCACCGGCGCCAGTGTCGTTATCGTCAACCCGCAGCATTATGCTGTCGCCCTTAAATGGGATCGCAGTTCAGGTGAAGCGCCTAAATGCGTAGCGAAAGGCGTCGACAATATGGCGTTTCGCATCCGCGAACGTGCGAAGCTCGCGGGTGTCGCTATCTATGAAAATCCGCCCACAGCCCGAGCTCTATTTGCGCAAACGAACATTGGCGAAATTATCCCGTTTGAGCATTACGCAGCAGTCGCCGCGGCAATTCATTATGCGGACCGACTCTCACAAAAAGGCAATTAAATATGTTGGAAATACTCAATATCCTCGATATGCAAAAACGTAATGCAGAGGCAGAGCTTGCTAATCTCACCCGACAATCAAACCAATATTTCTTGCAAATTTCGCAGATCAATGAAGACATTGCCAAAAAGCAACTGGGTGAAGGTAATTTGTATGTGCTGGAAAAATGGCAGGACAACCAAGCATCAAAGATAATGGCAATCAAAAAGAAGCTTAAATCCCTCCAGGCTGAAATATCAATAAGTAAGCAAAATTATAAAAAAATACTGGCCCAGAACCTTGCGGTTAAGGATATGGCTAGCGCACAACGCGACATCCAAATTTTGCGCAGTGAAGAGCAAGAAACCAGTCGCGCTCTTGACACTTTTTTACTGACTAAAACACACTAAGATGCAACAAAAAAGAACCTGCAGTTATCTATGGGAATAGGCTGCAGGTTCTTAAGTTTGTGTGCA
>Ga0316204_10002863_pt1 | contig 37091 bp, 45 predicted proteins | sample 6monrhotite_MG_2_FD_205661 | JGI IMG/M metagenome (GOLD analysis project Ga0316204, IMG submission 205661) | Microbial mat bacterial communities from mineral coupon in-situ incubated in ocean water Damariscotta River, Maine, United States -... | ecosystem: Environmental > Aquatic > Marine >... | reverse complement strand
CAGGGCATGCACAACAACTATGATATTGACCTGTTCCGCAATCTGATTCGCGCCGTGGCGGACATGGCCGCCGCCGATGATCTGACCAACACCTCGCTGCGCGTGATTGCCGATCATATCCGCTCCTGCGCCTTTTTGATCACGGATGGCGTCGTGCCCTCTAATGAAAGCCGGGGTTATGTGTTGCGCCGCATCATCCGTCGCGCCATCCGGCATGGACACAAGCTGGGGTTCCGCGAGGCCTTTTTCTATCGTCTGGTCGCGGCGTTGGTCACCGAAATGGGTGAGGCCTATCCGGAGCTCGTCAAGAGTCAGGCGCACGTTGAGCGTATCCTCAAGCAGGAAGAGGAGCGCTTTGCAGAGACCCTGGATCATGGCATGGCCCTGTTGGAATCGGTGCTGGCTGACTTGTCCGGCAACACCGTGCCGGGGGAGATGGCTTTTAGACTCTATGATACCTATGGCTTTCCGGTGGACCTGACGGCGGATGTTGCGCGTGAGCGGGGGCATCATATCGATATGGACGGCTTCGAGGCCGCCATGGCCGGGCAACGGGAGCGGGCGCGGGCTGCCAGTCAGTTCGGCGTCCGCCATGGCGAGGGCCTCAATATCGATGTCGATACCGCCTTCGAGGGTTATCAACATCTGCTTGGTAACGGAAATGTCGTGGCCTTGTTTGCTTCGGGGCAGGGCGTGGATCGGATTGCTGCCGGTGAAGAGGGCCTCATGGTCCTTGATCGCACGCCCTGTTATGCGGAGTCGGGCGGTCAGGTTGGCGATCGTGGCGGTTTCAGATCCAGGGACGCATTGGGCGATGTGCTCGATACCCAAAAACAGGGCGGCGCCTTTTTGCACAGAATCCGTGTAACCAGTGGGCAGCTTGTGACCGGTGCCAACGTGGATGTCCAGGTAGATCAGGGCAAACGCCGCGCCACAGCCTGCAACCATTCCGCGACTCATCTCTTGCATTCGGCCTTGCGCCGGATCCTCGGCGATCATGTGCAGCAAAAGGGTTCGCTGGTCGATCAGGACCGTTTGCGTTTCGATTTCGCCCATTTTGACGCCGCCAAGCCTGAGGAACTCCGGGATGTGGAGCGCATGGTCAATGAGCGGATTCGGGACGATCTTGAGGTCAAGACCCAGGTCATGGCCCAGAAGGACGCCGTTGCCGCCGGCGCCATGGCGCTGTTCGGCGAAAAATACGGTGATCTCGTGCGGGTCCTGTCCATGGGCGATTTTTCTGTAGAGCTCTGCGGCGGCACCCATGTCGGCCGGACTGGTGAGATCGGGCTGTTCAAGATCGTCTCGGAATCGGGCGTGGCTGCCGGGGTGCGTCGTATCGAGGCCGTGACGGGGGTGGGCGCACTGACCTGGATAGATGGCGGTGAGGCTGTATTGACGCGACTCGGCGCGGTGTTGCAGATCGGTCGCGACGGAGTTTCCGATAAGGTTGACCAATTAATTGATCGAAATCGTAGCCTGGATAAAGAGGTCGAACGTCTCAAGGCAAAGTTGGCCAGTAGTCAGGGTGGGGATCTTGCCGCTCAGGCTCAGGATATCGACGGCATACGAGTATTGGCCGCCAGCCTTGAGGGCGCTGATGCCAAGATCTTGCGCGAGACCGTGGATCAGCTTAAGCACAAGCTTGGTGCGGCGGCGGTTGTTCTGGCCGGTGTCAGTGACGGCAGGGTCAGTCTCGTGGCCGGTGTGACCGAGAACGAGACTGCCCGTATACGGGCAGGCGACCTGGTCAATTATGTCGCCCTCCAGGTGGGTGGCAAGGGTGGCGGTCGTCCCGATATGGCTCAGGCCGGCGGCAAGGACCCCGAACACCTTGATGCGGCTCTGGCGTCCGTGCATGCCTGGGTGCGCGAACAACTGGAGGCCTGATGGCGCTGATCGTACAGAAGTACGGTGGCACCTCGGTCGGCACTGTGGAGCGGATCCGTGACGTTGCTGCGAAGGTCGCAAACGTTCATGCCCAGGGACACGACCTTGTGGTCGTGGTCTCTGCCATGAGCGGTGAGACCAACCGTCTTGTCGGTCTGGCCCGGGAGATCAGCAATATGCCTGTGGCGCGTGAACTCGATGTCCTGTTGTCGACGGGGGAGCAGGTCACCATCGCTCTACTGTCCATGGCGCTTGAAGCGCTAGGCGTGTCGGCCCGATCGTTCACCGGCGGTCAGGTCAATATTCGTACCGACAGCGCCTTCAACAAGGCGCGCATCGTCGATATTGACCGGCGGCGTGTGGATGAGGCCTTGGCGGAAAATCGGGTCGTCGTCGTGGCTGGTTTCCAGGGCGTCGATGACCGGGGCAATATCACGACCCTGGGGCGCGGCGGTTCGGATACGACGGCCGTGGCCATGGCGGCGGCCCTGAAGGCTGATGAATGCCAGATCTACACGGATGTCGACGGTGTCTATACCACCGATCCGCGCGTCGTGCCCGAGGCCCGTCATCTGCCGCGCGTCACCTACGAGGAGATGCTCGAGATGTCCAGTTTGGGGACCAAGGTATTGCAGATTCGCTCCGTCGAGTTTGCTAGCAAATACCAGGTACCCTTGCGTGTCCTGTCGTCGTTTACAGACGGTTCGGGCACTTTGATTTGTAGTGAGGATGAAGCAATGGAACAGGCCCTGATCTCGGGTATCGCCTTTAATCGCGATGAGGCAAAACTGACTGTCCTGGGCGTGCCCGATCAGCCGGGTGTAGCGGGCCGGATATTGGGCCCAATATCCGATGCTGGGATCGAGGTTGACATGATCGTCCAGAACATCGCTGAGAACGGCTGCACGGACTTTACCTTTACCGTGCATCATGGTGAATACGAAAAGGCCATGGCGATCTTGCGGCAGGTCTGCGGTGAACTTAAGGCGCGTGAGGTCAAGGGCGATGATCAAATCGTCAAGGTCTCGCTGGTCGGCGTTGGTATGCGTTCACATGCCGGCATTGCCGCCACCATGTTTCGCACCTTGGCCGACGAGGGCATCAATATTCAGATGATCTCTACGTCCGAGATCAAAATCTCTGTGGTGATCGCCAGTAAGTATCTTGAGTTAGGGATTCGCGCCCTACATGCGGCCTTTGATCTGGATCAGGAGAGCCCTGCCTGAGGCAGGCTTGGATCGGAGTCCATTTCATGTATGAAGGTAAGGGACGTGCCGATATGCGCCAGGTCTTTTTTGAGGCCTGGCGGCAACGTCAGGCAGGCCTGCCCATGGAGCCGCTTGCCACGGCAGTCAGCGACGTGATCCTCGAACATCCCGAGTATCACGCCCTGATGAAGGACCCGGAGGCGGCGCTCGATCGTGACTTCACGCCCGAGGGTGGCGCTGAAAACCCGTTTCTTCACATGGGGATGCACTTGAGCATACGGGAGCAGGTTGCGACCGCTCGCCCCAAGGGAGTGGAGCGCATCCACGAGGCCCTATGTCGAAAGTATGGAGATCCCCATATCGCTGAGCATCTCATGATGGAGTGTCTTGGTGAGGCCCTTTGGCAGGCCCAGCGTGCAGGCGCCGCGCCTGATGAATCCGCGTATCTGAGTGGCCTCAAGAGGTTGTTGGCCGGGACGGCGCGCTCCTGACCCGATTCAATGCGCCTGCTAAGCCTAGCGTGCTGAAACTCAAACCTCCAGGGTACGGCGAAGCGCGGAGGCGGTCAGATGGATCGCAGCGCCTTCGCGGCCCGGCGACTAAGGTCGCTCCGCAAGCCTGCCGAGTGACTGGCCCATCTGGACACCAGTCCCTGCCAGGAGGTCGGGATTGAACTCAAAGCGGTCCTGGGGCAGACAAAGGATTACGGTGGAGCCCATATGAAAACGGCCCATTTCCTCGCCGCGCTCTAGTCTTATCTGAGGCTCCGTCAGGCTGTAATCCCAGCGCGCGGTAGTCTTTCCTGAGCGGCCTTGGGTGACCATGCCACTCCAGACGGTCTCGATCCCCGAGACGAACATCGCCCCGACCAGGATCATTGCCAGAGGACCGCATTCGGCGTCGAATACCGCGATCAGGCGTTCGTTGCGAGTAAATAAACCTGCGACGTGTTGAGTCGAATGTGGGTTGACGCTGAAAAGTCTGCCTGGGACATACTGCATCTCGCGCAAGGTGCCGTCTAGCGGCATATGGATGCGGTGATAGTCTCGCGGTGACAGGTAGAGGGTGATGAACTGCCCATCCTTAAACTCGTCGACTAGCGCCTGCTGGCCGCCAAACAGGGCGCCAAGTGTGTAGTCTATGCCCTTGGCTTGATATAGCCGATCCTGATCAATACGGCCGAGTTGGCTAATCACGCCGTCGACCGGGCAGATAGCTGTTGTGGCGTCAGCGGCCAGCGGGCGGGCGTCACGATGTAAGGCGCGGGTAAAAAAGTCGTCGAAATGCCGATATGCATGCATATCGGGTTCCGCTGCCTCGCTCATATCGACGTGGAACAGTCGTGCGAAGACCTTGATGAAGGCGGGTGTCAGCAGCGGGAGACGCAAACGGGTCAGCACGCGCATGATGCGGGTTAGCAGGTGATGAGGCAATATATATAGTATGTAGGTGTTGATGGAATTAAGCATCGGGACGCTTCAGTTGTGGAAAGTGTGTTGGTGATGGACCGGTCGGGGGCAATGGTGGCACATACTGAATCGCTTGGGCAACTTTCCGCCGCGTTGATGCGACGGGGCTGGCGGCTCGCGACGGCGGAGTCCTGCACGGGGGGGATGCTGTCAGGACTCTTGACCTCGCGCCCTGGGAGCTCGTCCTGGTTTGACTGCGGTTTCGTGACCTATAGTAACGCCGCGAAGACCCGTATGCTTGACGTGCCCACTGCATTGCTAGAGTGTCTGGGGGCTGTCAGCCCCGAGGTTGTCGAGGCGATGGCTATGGGGGTTTTGAGGCGTTCTGGGGCCGACGTCGCGGTCGCGATCAGCGGAATTGCTGGACCCGGCGGCGAAGTCCCCGGAAAACCGGTAGGAACGGTCTTTATCGCTTGGGGCGACTGTGACGGTGGTCTAGACTGCCAACATTTTCTGTTTTCGGGCGATCGGGAGGGCGTGCGTCGGCAGGCGGTCGACCAGTCCATCCTGGGCTTGTTGGCGCGGTATGGATGATGGCGCCCCGAAGAGGATTCGAACCTCTGACCTTCCCCTTAGGAGGGGGACGCTCTATCCAGCTGAGCTATCGGGGCAGATGGGTGGCGGATGGCGCGAGATTTCCGTTGGGACGCCATCATACGGGGCGGGTACCCCCTTTTCAAGCGATCGAGAGCCGTTGCCCGAATTTTCCAGCCGAAGTTATTGACCTTTCCCGGTTTGCTTCTGTAATATGCGCGTCTCTAGAAGCGAGCCCCAGTTCCCCGGTAGCTCAGTTGGTAGAGCAGGTGACTGTTAATCACTTGGTCGGTGGTTCGAGTCCGCCCCGGGGAGCCACATATACTTTAATTGTGCTATCGCTACCCCCCTCTGCCTTGCTTTATCCAACCTATCCGCAATGAACGACGCGATCGTTAGGCGTATTCATTTCTCGAATACTGGGCGCCCGCGAAAATTTTGGTTGATCCCGCGTCTAAATGATGGTTAAATCGCTCTCTGTGACTACCCGTATTTTGTTGATTCACCTACATTGTATCGGGTTGCCTTGCAATGGCTTCGGGCGATGTTCTGTAGCCGGAAAACAATAAGTGTTTCTTTTTGGTATCAAGTGAGGGGACGATAATGGGTACAGGAGATGTGGTTCTGCTCTATGTTCTTTGGTTTATTTTGGCCTTTGGGCTGGCTGTGTTCATCTTTAAGAAGGCATCCTAATCTTACGGATTCGCCGGAAGGGTACTACTCGGACATACTGTTTTAATAGTGTAATCATCCTGGACGCCACCCGACGCTCATAGCAGCGTTTGTCTGGTGTCTCTGCAGACCTGCTGAGAGAGCAGCGAGAAGGGTCGGGGGTTACGGAAATGATAAAAAACGAGAGGGGGCTTCATATGCGACGTTTTAGTACGCTGGCATCAGTGATGATCGGTGCGGCAATTTGGGTGGCTGGACCTGCGCAGGCGGCCAGCGGTCATGCTGCCGCCAGTATTAGCAGCGGCAAGACAATTTTCATGCAGGGCAAAGGCGATGTGCCGGCCTGCAATTCTTGTCATGGCGAGAATGGCATGGGGAATGACGCGATGGGGACGCCCCGACTGGCGGGTCAGATCTCACAGTTCATCAGGAAACAGCTTGAGGACTTTGCCAACGATCGTCGTCAGGACACGACCATGTTCGTAATGAATACCAATGCCAAAGGCCTTTCGCCTCAGGATCGCCGCGATGTTGCTGCCTATGTGAGTTCGCTTGGCGGGCGCGCGTTGCCCCCTGCTTCTGAGCTTTCCAATATTGCCGAGCTGAAGGCGAATGGCACCGAAGTTGGTGTTGGCTACCTAGGTAAGGCTATCGTCAACTACGGTATTCCAGAGCGCGACGTGCCTTCCTGCAGGGCCTGTCACGACTATAATGGCCGCGGTGTCGATCCGGTCTACCCGCAGATTGGTGGCCAGAAGTACGTCTATTTGGTCAATCAGTTGAAAAAGTGGCGTGATGGCTCGCGCGCCAATGATCCGTTGGCGCAGATGCAGAAAGTTGCGCAAAAATTGACGGACGAAGAGATTCGTCACGTAGCGACCTTCCTGTCCAACGCTTCGCCCTTCACGATTGGTAACACCCGTACACCAGAGCGTCATGGTTTCATGGCCTTTGATACTGGCGGCTCCTCGGACCACTAAGTCCTTGGTTTCATAGTCTAGACGTGTTCGGAAGGCCCATCTGAGGGTCTTGAGAAAAATGAATGGGGAGGGGCGTTAGCGTCCTTCCCCATTTGCCTTCTAGGCGGTCGGCGTTTCCTGTAGGTCTCTCGCAACCGATTCCGGCGTCTCTGTCCAGCTAAGTCTTTAAGAACTATTCTTTGTAGGTGCGGCCGTGGCGAAACAATCTTTAAAGCAAGGCGAAAAGGTCCTTTTTGGGATCGCCATCATCTTCGGTATTGCCGCGATCATCGGCTATGGCGTGCTGGAAGGCGTCAGGCACAATATGGATAAGCCCATGTTTGGTGCGAAGACACACTTCGATCTATCTGCCGAAGGACTGCGCGGTTCCGAGGTGTTTCGCAAAAATCGGTGCACCTCCTGCCACCGCGCCTTGCGCAATGGGACCAATATGGGCTTGTCTCTGGATGGCGTTGGGTCGAAGCGCAGCAAGGAATGGCTGATGCGCTTCCTGAAAGATCCCGAGGCAACCTATGGCGGGAAGACCGTGGATCATGGTTATGCCCCCAAGGAGGCTGCCTATGTGTCATCTCTTGCTGTTACCGATATCAACGCCCTTGCTGCCTTTATCTCAGAATTAAAGGCAGAAAGAGGTTCATCGTCGGCGCCCAAACCCCCGCTCGGCCGCTCGGAATTCATCGATAGCATGGTCAATACCTTCGCCCCCGAGGACTGGAAGCACAGATTTCGTGATATCCGTGAGGATGATCCCAAAAACCAACAGACAAGCGGAGAAAATGGTGGAAACTAGACCCTGGGAAACCGATCGGGAATATACGCGTTACACTCTACTGTTTATCTATGCCTGCATCATCTATAGCATTATCGGCTTTTCCTGGGGCGCGATCATGGGTGGCGTCGCGGATCTGCGGCATTTCGTCGATCAGCGATTGCACGGTGATTTGATCGTTCGGGCGCATACCCACGTCAACCTCCTTGGCTGGGTGGAAATGGCCATATTTGGGGCCGTCTATTATTTGGTTCCGCGCCTCGTGAAACGTCCGATTTTCAGTCTGCGTTTGGTAAAGGTCCATTTCTGGATTCATAACATCGGCTTGATCGGCATGGTGATTCTGTTCACGATATCGGGGATTCTCGGGGGCATCGCCAGCTTGGAGGTCCCGCCCGAGGAGGTCGAGAAGCTGATCCACCCCTACCTTGCCGCCATGGGGATTTTCGGCTCATTGGTTCTGTTGGCCAACTGCATCTGGGGGTATAATATCGTTCGTACCTGTACCCCCTGGCATAGGGAGAAATGATCATGCGCACGTTCCGGCTCGTTTTTGTCCTGATCCTGACAGCCTTTTTGCTGGCTGCTTGTATGAGCGACGGGTCTGTGAGCGTGGGGGCGCCATCCCCGGTAATTAAGACCAAGACGTTGAAGGACGTGGACGGGGATTTCAGTCGGATTACCACTTATCGCTATCCCGACAAGCGCATGTATCGCTATTCGCTTGACGAGGCCTTGGCGATGAAGATGCCGATATTGCTCGAGTTTGCCACGCCGGGACATTGCACTGTCTGTGACAAGCAACTTCAAATGATCAAGGGGCTGCTGGCTAAGTATGACGGCCAGGTGTTGTTTCTCCATATGGATCAATATCAGAATCCGGAGGCGTTTATTGCCTTTGGTGTGATTGGCGATCCCTGGACCTATGTCATAGATGCCGATCAGGTTGTCCGTTTCAAGCAGCCGGGGCGCATGCTCTTCGGTGAGATGGATGCTCAGCTCCAGCGGGTTACCGCAACCGGGAAGTCCTGAGAATGGCCGAGTCAAGTAGTTTTGACCTGGTCCAGGATAAACGGGGAATGGTTTGGGATCTCCTGCTATATATTCCCACCGTAATCGCGCTGACATTAATTGGCGCGAAGCTGTGGTTCAGTGCTGACCGGGCCTGGTCATACCTCCTCTTTTTTATGGCCTGTTTCTTCTTTATTACCGGCGCGAATCGAGTTCTTGTGAGTCGCCTGATGTTGGTGCCCAGGGCGCCAGTGGGGTTGGCTGTGGGTCGTGATAGCGTGGCGTTGAAAATGCGAAACGGCGAGACCTGCGCTTTGGTCAAGGACGTGCGCTTTTTTTCAGATTACGCAGGCAAATCTTTTGGGTTAAGCGGTCTCGAGGGGGGTGGTCAGCGGCGCCAGTTCGTATTTCATCGAGGACAATTCCCGGACGACAGCGTCTATCAGGACCTGCTATCGCGTCTGCGCGTTTACAAATAATTTATAGTATTATTAACGCCTTGTCCGGCGCCGGGCGACATCCCACGCCATGAGCCCTATAACGGCGACCCCGATTGCACTGACGATCACGGTTAACAGCGTTTCCGTCGCCTGACTAACCAGGCCGCCCACAAACATATGGACCGTGTATCCCAAAATAAAGAGCGCCGAGCAGGCGACGATGACGTAGAGAATAACTTCTTTTATCGGCATATTTGGGTCCTAGTGGCTTGTATCCGTCGCAATTAGGCGCTGGCCTAAGAAACACTATCAGGCAAGATATCAGATTATGCGCGGACGCGAAAAGCGCCCGAGCGAAGACCATCGCGGACCCCAAAAAAGTGACGCCGATATTCGGATTTCGGCTTGACGCTGTAGAGTCTCTATGTAAACATGTACAAACCCCATTATAAGCAGGGTTAGACTCGTACCGCCATGGGATAAATGCCGCAAGAAAGGCATGAGAACAAGTTTGTCGGCTGCGGGGGAGATCATGAAAAATCAAATTGGAGGGTGCAATGAATAAGCTGACCTATTCGAAAACATTCTGGACAGCGCTGATTGCCGGAGTCACGACTGGCATGGGTAACGGCAGCGTGTTCGGTGCGACATTGATGTGCGCATTGGGTAGAGGGCGATTTGAAAACTGGGGAGGTTGGGCTGCTCAAGCGTATGATCCGACTACATTTCAGGGCTTTGTCGACTGGTGCATGCTCGTCTTCGGTTTTGCCTTTATGTTTATCGTCATGATCGCCATGCGTCGTCACGGTGAGCTTGAGGCCGCTGAGGCGCGCTGATATCCGTTAGTTTTTAAGATTGCTTACTACGGCCGCGCAGTCGGTCGGCGTCATAAATTCGGGTTTAGAGGGGATCAAAAATGGCAATGTTCGCGACGTTCTGCGGTATTATCCTTGCGTTTTCGAGTATGTGGTTCGCGTGGTATCTGATGATGCCGGGCAAGCATTGATCACGCGCTGATGAAAAACAGGGAATCGAATTCAAAAGGTTCTAGGGGGACAATTCATGTTTAAGTATTTATTTGCGAAAGGGGAAGATATTCCAAGAGGTACCGCTGCGGTATATTTTGGCATCTCTTCCATCATCTGGTTCGTGATCGGAACGGGTCTGGGTTCTTTTAATGCGGCCAAACTGGCATTCCCTGACTTCGTCACGGGTTCGGAGTTCTTTTCTTTCGGTCACATGCGCCAGGTGCATGTCATGGCCGTTATCTTCGGCTGGATCTCCATGGCCTTCGCGATGGCCATGATGTACATCACCCCGGCCTTGGGTAATACCAAATTGTGGTCGGAGAAACTGGGCGTATGGAACTGCTTCCTCTGGAACTTTGGCCTTTCGCTAGCACTGACCTTGTTGTGGGCCGGCATCAGCTCCGGTCGTGAGTATTCGGACTTTCCGTGGTTCATCGACCTCTACATCCTGGCCTTCATTGGTATTCCATTGGGCCTCAACGTCTGGATGACGGTCATCAAGCGCCGCACCCAGGGCATCTACACGACCAACTGGTTCTTTGCTGGCGCCGTCTTCATGGTCTGGATCGTACTGTTCGTCGGTAACCTGCCCGAGTACTTCCAGCTGACCGGTCTGACCGAGGCTTATCTGACGTGGTGGTTCGCACATAACGTGTTAGGTCTTTGGATCACCCCGGTCGCCGCTGCTATCGCGTACTACACAGTGCCGAAAATCACGGGTAACCCGCTGTACTCGCACCGTATTGGCCACTTGCACTTTTGGTCAGTTGTTGTGTTTTATTCCACACCGGCTGCTCACCATCTGATGTCTTCACCACTGCCTGAATGGCTGAAGTCTTTTGCATCAGTGGAAGGCGTGCTGATCCTGGTGCCTGCAATTGCCTTCGTTTCGAACCTGATTCTGACGATGACCGGAAAATGGCACTATTTTGTCGATAATGTCGAGACCAAGTTCACGATGACGGGTGTGCTTCTCGCCATTCCTCTGAACATGCAGGGTGGTTTCCAGCAGACTCGCGCCATTAACTGGTATATCCATGGCACCGGCTGGATCGTGGCGCATGCCCACTTGGCCCTGCTTGGATTCTCGACCTTCCTTGAGGCCTCCGCCGTCTACTACGGCCTGCAGACCATCATGCGTCGCAAGCTGTACTCGCTGGCGCTGGCGAACTTCCACTTCTGGTTCCTGCTGATTGGGTTCTGTACCTACTGGATCTCGATGACCATCGCCGGTCTGATCCAGGGTGCCGCCAAGATCTACGAGGTGCCTTACATCGATACCGTTATCGCCGAGCATCCCTACATGATCGCTCGCTGGGTTGGCGGTACGATGGTGTTCACCGGTAACTGCGTCTGGCTCTACAATATGTGGATGACAGCACGTGAAGGTACCGTGATTCCTGAGGGGCGTTTGCCGCACGAATTGGCATACGAGCGTTGATCTGGGCGCTGACAATAATAATTAGTAAGGGAGGAGTCAAACGTGGCTTTTAGAGAATATAAGATCGGAGCACGAATGTTCGGTCTCGCGCTGGGTGGGTCAATGATGATCACCTTGTACATGCCGAGCCTGGATATTGTTCAAGTGGGTTCCACCGATTATGGTGTCAGGAAGAGTCTGTCATTTGGTCGAGTGGGTGGTTTCAGCCTGGAGGATCCCTTCCTCCGTGGCTGGAGCAAGCCAAAGACCGTATTGCTGAAGAAGGATCCGAGGACTGGCGCCTCTATCGATCCCACCTATGCTTACGTTTATGAGCCGGGCACGCGGTTTACGAGTTCCATTCCGCATCCCCGGATTCTTGGTAACGGCGTCAAGCAGCTGAGTCTCGAGAAGGGGCGTATCGGCGAGGCGAGAGAGTCCGAGGGCGCTGTCTTCCTGGTAGGGGAGGATCGTTACGAGGGCAAGAAGTATCCTTATATCGAGAACGCGACGGCTACGCGTAGCTGGTCACCCGATGTCGTTTTGAGTTCGGTTGATGAGTCCGAGATTCAGAAGATCGGTAGCGGCAAAATCATGTTCGTGCGCGAAGGCTGCTGGTGGTGTCACACACTGCTCCCTGAGGAGACCCAGGATTGGCAGGTGTTCGGAGCACCGCCTGCGCTGGGTGACTTTAACAGTGAGACCCCGACCGCTTTCGGTTCCGACCGCAAGGCCCCGGATCTGCTGCATATTGGTTCGCGCAACTCGTCGCGTGAGTGGATGATGATGCACTTCTTTAATCCGCGTCTGGTGCAGCCGCACTCCATCATGCCGCGCTTTGATTACCTCTGGGGCGAGAAGGATGCCGCGGGTAATCGGATCGATTATGCCAAGTGGCGCGCCGAGTATGACGCCTACACGAGTGGCAATCAGATCTATCCGCCGGATGTCCCTCAGCCTGCTCCGGGCAGCGATGCCCGCATGCTGATCGATTTCATCATTAGTCTTAAATAAGGGGGATCGTAGACATGGCATGGACATTTTCTAATCCACTGTACTCGCTCACTGATGAAGATATGAACTCGGGTGCTCGTGAAACCTGGGAAGGCGAGAGTTTAGGCGGGATCATGGAAGACAACAACCGCTTGCCTCAGCCAATCGTGTGGTTGTGTGCTCTAACGATCATGACCGCATTTCTAGTGACTTTTCCGCTTTGGGGGCAGCGTCCAAATGCCGCGATGTACGAAGAGTATGTCTCGCTAATGGATACCCCTGAGGTTCAGGCGCTCTCCAATGACGGCGCCAAGATGAAGTACATCGTGGACAAGGTGAGGAGCCAGGGCTCGGTATGGGCCTCCCTTCAGGAACGTCATCCGCTTGACATGGATGACCTCCGGATGATCAAGGGTCAGGTCATTGAGCTTAAGAACGCAGGCGCGAATCTTGCCGAGTACAACATCCTCGGCAATAAGGTTCAGCTGGCCAACTTTGAGGGCAATATGTTGCCCGACGGGTCACGCCGTGAACGCCTTCAGCCTTGGTGGGATAAGGGATATACGATTGATATCTTTTATGTTGCCTACTTCTGCATTGCGGTCTTGATAGCTGTTAAGCGTCTGCCCAATCATGAGTGGCAGCCTGATCATGCCAAGGCACATTGATAATAAGGGGGAATTAAAATGATTGAAGTTGATAACCCACCGCTGATCCTGTTGTTACCGATCATTATCGTTTTCGCGGGTCCTTTCCTGTATAGCTTTTTCATTGATAAGCACGACAAGGGGAAGAAGCCGCCGATCACGAGTTGATTGGTTGTTTAAAAGCGATATCCCTTTTGGGGTATTAAAGACACGATGCCGCTCTTTGAGCGGCATCGTTGTTTTTGGCTAAGTGACTTGAAGATACAGCAGAGGCAACTGTAGCTGAGCTCGTCGTGTTCTGGCCGATATAGCGTAGAAATTCGGTCCGATCTGTTACTATGTGCTGTGTTGTTTCAATGACGTCATATGCCACGAGGAAATCTAGTAGGAAGCCGTGAATGGATAAACATCAGATATCAGAGACGCCCGCAGCGGCCGGCGCGACAACCGCAACCGAACTTGTTGCGGACAATGATGTCGATTATATGACGATAGAGGGAATGAAGAGCCAGGAGTACAGCGTCGGGATCTTTATCTTTATGGTCTTTGGTGTTGTGGTATTTCTCGGCATCATCACGCAGTTTATGTTAGCGGCTAGAAAGAACAAAAGTATGAAACGAGGCGAAGCGGTCTTGTTCATATGGATCATTCTCGGCACGCTTGCCGCGACTATATTTGGCGCCATGCAACTGCTTCAAGGTCGCTTGTTCTAAGGCCCCCGACTACCGAATTTCTAACCTGACGAGGTTTAAAGATGAAGGAACTATTCCAGAGTTTACCCGACGGATGGACCATCTATGTGTGGATGGTGGCCGGCGGCCTGATTATCCTTGCCGCGATCATCGGAATCAGGTGGGCCCACAAGAACGAACAATTCGACGAGGACATCAAGTATCTTGTTTTCGACGAAACAGACCAGGAAAAGATGGATCCCGAGGAGTTTGCCAAGAGCCAGGCAGTCAATAAGCGTCAGGAAGAGCGGAGAGTCGAGGTATTGAGAGAAAAAGAGGCAGAAAGACAGGAAGCAGAAAAAAAACGAAATCATGCGTAAGGGTGAAAAAATCATCCTGCTTGGCATCGCCGCAATTGTTTTGACGTTGATGGCAAAAAACGCGTTGTATCAGGACGATGTCAACGAGGAGGAAAAGGAGCTTCCTTTTTTTACAACGGCGTCGACGCAGCTGAACCGCGATGCAATGGCTATCTATCGAAAGTATCAATGCAAGTCTTGCCACTCCCTTTGGACGGTAAAGGATATGATGCAAACTGTCCCGGCCCCGGCGCTGGATGGCATAGGCTCGCTGCGCTCGCGCGAATGGTTGGCGGACTATCTCGCAGCAGCCGAACCTCAGAAAATCCTCTCTTCGCGACTGAAACCCGAGTTTCGCATGCCGTCGTACGCGGCGATGCCTGAGCAAGAGCGCGCCACACTGGTCGACTACCTGGCTAGTCTGAAGGTGAAGGACTGGTATCTCGAGGACCTCAAAAAGTCGGAGTGTAAGAAATTGACGGGAGAAGCATGTTGAACAATCGGCAGAGGCGAGCCCTCACCGGAGTGGTGGCGATACTCGCGGGAATGGTGGTGTGCTTCATTGGCGACTACCTTCTGGGTGTATCCGTTGATCTCTGGTGGGGCATCAATACCTTTGACACTCAATGGATACTGGCCATGTTTTTAGTGCCCTTCATCTCGGGGATCGTGGTCTCAGCACTCTATGGTCTGGGCGGTAAATGGCTATGTTACCTACCCCCGATCCTCGTCCGTATGATCAGCTATTTCTCGTTTGCGTTTGGCGTGATTGAGGTACCTGATGGCGCGGAACTTTTGACCTTTCCGCTATGGGTGTTGATCGTGATACTCGCATTTGAGGCGGCGGCATTTGGCGGAGTTGCGGGAGAGATCATCGTCAAAAAGACCTATGGTAGGCATCCTGAGCGAATTCTATATCGAGGCGAGGGTAGCGTGTCGGAAGGCTCGGAGACAAGCCAAGACAAATGACGAATGGGCCACGTGTTCGCCGACCAGAGATTAGCTTCGAGGCGAGAGAAAAAAGAAAGCGCTATCTAGCTGCTACATTGGTGACCTGCGCCGCATTGGCCATGATCGGGGGCGCGCTCCATGTCGTTAGGCTGGGCGCCAACCGCATGATGGACATGCGCGACAAGGCGACCTATAACCCCGCCGAGATGGAGCACCATATCCGTGCTGCCGGTGAGGATCTGACGTTGCATGCCAAAAACGAGCATGGCACGGCACCAACGGGTTACTCCGTGACCGAGGCCGAGGCGCTGTTGACAGACGATCAGTGGAGCACGGTTAACTCGATGGTCGATATCCCGGGCGGCTCATTTCTGATGGGTACGGATCGAGAGCGCAGCGATGCCTATGACCGTCCCCGGCACCGTATGATCGTCGAGCCATACCGAATCGATAAATACCCCGTTACCAACGCCCAGTATGCCCTCTTCGTCGCCAAAACCGGTCATCGTCCGCCCTTACACTGGAAGGACGGTTACATTCCTGAAGGAAAGAAGTTGTTACCGGTTACAATGGTGTCCTGGCATGACGCCATGGCCTATGCTCAATGGGCGGGAAAACGGTTGCCAACGGAGGCCGAGTGGGAAAAGGCGGCCAGGGGTACCGACGGTCGGCGCTGGCCCTGGGGGAATCAGATGGATACCCATCGGCTAAACACCTATTACAATGTCGGCGTTGCATCCATCGTGACGCGCTTCGAGAATGGAGCCAGTCCATATGGCGTGTTGGATATGGCGGGAAATGTCAGTGAGTGGGTTGCCGACGACTTCATTGCCTATCCGGGTACCGATGCGGACAGCGATGTCTTTAAGGCCAAGGTACCCCGAGCGGAATCTGCCCAGGACCGCGCCATGAAGGTAGTTGATCTCGTTGCCGTGAAGGGGCGTTATAAGGTCCTGCGTGGCGGATCCTGGAAGAGCGACCCGTTTTCGACATCGACCTATCATCGAAATTTTTCGTGGCCGTTTTTTGCTTCCGATTTCTTTGGATTCCGTTGCGCGGCGGATCTGGCAGATAAGGTTGCGGGCCAACAGTAAGATGACATTTGAGTGTTAGGGAGAGGCTAAGTGGGGGCTAGTTTTATCGAGATATTCCGAGCATGGGGCAAGCGATCGCTGGTCCTGAATTTTTCTGTTATTACGTTGACTTTCAGCAACGCGTGTTTCGCCATCGATAGCTACCGTTATCTGCATGTGACCATAGACACACCGTGGTGGATCTTTCTGTTCCTGCTCCCCGCTGTTCTTTCTCCGTTTATTCTAATGGCCATTCTGTACTGGCGTTTTGCAGGAAAAAAACGCAAGACGGAAAGGCATGATGAGGGATAGTTGATCCATGTCCTCAGCTCGTTCAATTCTATTGTTCCGATCCTTAGTGTTCTCCACGCTGTTATTGGCATGCTCGACGTTATGGGGAGGCGAAGCCGCTATGCCCGTAAACCAAGGAGTGGCCGAGGTATCTCAAGATAGTGACCGGGGCGTGATGGAAGATTTTCGCCGCGATGAAATCATCCTGGGAGAAGCCGTCAAGATTGACGATCAGCGCAAGCATACGATCCTGTTCATCATGGGCGTGACCCTGCTGATATTGATTATTGCGACAGCGGGACTGGGGATTTCCATGGTCCTGCTCGACAAGCAGGTCTTCGTAGCGCATATGATTACGGCCGGACTGACTGTGACGCTTGCGATTGCGCATGCAGTCGCATCAATGGTCTGGTTCTTTCCCTTCTGACACCCAGGTTTCGGTGAACGCTAGCCCCGACCGGCCTCGGTTGCTGTGATCCATTGACTACATCCGCACGATCCATTTCCGAGCCCGGTAGCGCGCCAAACCACGCGCAGCTGATCTCCCTTTATGCCGTCTCCGGCCTGACCGGACTCGCCTATGAGGTCCTATGGGTGAGGATGGTTGCAACCCAGTTTGGCATCAGTATTTTTGGTGTGGTTATCACCGTCGCGGCATTCATGCTTGGACTCGGCGCGGGCAGTCTCCTGGGCCGCAAGCTCGTGGGCCGAGTTGCCAATCCCCTGCTCATGTTTGCGATGCTCGAAGGCATGGTCGCGCTGTGCGCCTTCGGATTTCCCACCCTGGCCGCTTGGGGAGGCGACGCGTTGGCCAAATGGGGCTCCGGTCTACCCTTGAATTCCTGGTACGTCCTGCAGTCTGGCGTTCTATTGCTAATCCTCGTGATCCCCGCGATGGCCATGGGCGCCGCCTTTCCTGCGATTCTGGCGGCCAGCGAGGATGGCAACGGCCGCCTGGGAGACTATTACGGCGCCAACGCCAGCGGCGCAGCTATAGGGGCGTTGACGCCCTTACTTCTGCTGCCGGTGTTCGGATGGGGGCTCGCCGTAAAGCTGATCGCAAGCCTCGGCATCACTCTTGCGGCCACGGCAGCCTTGCTGTCCCGAAACGCCTATCGTCAAATTAAAGCCACGTCTTCCAGGCGGGAGTTTGAGCGGCCGCCAATCGGCGTCCTGTTTGCTTACGGCGGCATTGGTTTCGCGGCCATACTGCTTGAAATCGCCTGGACCCGCCTCTTCGGTCTCGCCATGCTACGTACGGAATATGTCATGGCCATCATCCTTGCTGTCTATATCGCAGGCATTGGTCTAGGCAGCCTGGTATCGAGACGGCTCCCCGTAGACGCCAGTTTACGCCTATTCCCACTCATTGCGGCCTGCGGCATGGTCCTGGGCCTCTGGGCGCTTCCCGCACTTTCGGCCTGGGTTGAACGCACGACTTTCCAAGCCCTTGGCGATGCCATGATTGTTCAGGCTGGTGTGCTGGCCCTGCTAAGCCTGCCTGTGACGGTCGCGCTGGGTGCGTGGTTACCCCTACTTAATCGTAGCCTGGGCGGCAGTGGTCAGGGTGGCGCCGCGTTGTATGGCGCGAATGCCCTGGGCTCAGCCCTGGGCGCAGTTATGGGGGGCTTTCTGCTTGTACCGCTGCTGGGTACGCCGGGAACCGTCATTATGGCTGCGGTAATGACCTTGATATTGGGCTTGGCCCTGGTACGTGGCTGGCGTTGGTGGGCGGCCGCAGTTCCTCTGCTGCTGCTCGCGTGGCCGGTCTTTGAGTATCCATCGGCAGCTCAGTTGTTGCCTGTTGTGAATAAGGGAAGTAAAGACCTCTACCGTTTCGAGGATGCGGTGTCATTGACCCATGTTGTTGAGAGGCCGGATGGTCAACGGGTCCTGCTCAGTGACTTGCAGCGCATGGATGCCGCGACCGACCCGGGCTCTGTCATGGTCCAGCGCAATCAGGCGCGACTGCCGCTGTTGTTGCATCCGAATCCCCATCGGGTCCTGTTTCTCGGTTTGGGGACCGGGATTACGGCATCCGGTTCGTTGGCCTTCCCTGAGCTGACACGCGAGGCGGTTGAGCTCTCACAGGGCGCGATCGATGCGGCCGCGGCCTGGTTCGGCCCAGTAAATGACGAGGTGGTGTCGCGCATGCGGATCCATCACGACGATTCCCGTCGTTTCCTGCTCGCCAGCGATCAGCGATATGACGTCATCATCGGAGATCTATTTCATCCAGACCTGGTTGGACGAAGCGCCCTGCTTTCCGTGCAACAATTTCGCCGGACTCGAGCCCGTCTGACTAAGGGGGGGATCTTCGTGCAATGGTTGGCGCTTAACCAATTCAGTGTCCATACCTTGAAGGTCGTTCTACGTTCGTTCCAGCAGGCCTATCCGAAAAACATGATATTTGTCGACGGGTTCAGGCTGGCGATGGTAGGCCTGAAGGGCGACTGGGCCGGTGTCGAGCATATGCTGCGGCATCCAAGGTCTGGCGCCGACGACCCGACCGGTGGCGAAGGTCCCTGGACGTGGCTCGGCAGGTACTGGGGGCAGATTCATGTCGGCGCAGGTCCGGTCCAGGATGAGTGGCGGCCAAGTATCGAATTCAGCCTGCCCCGGGCGCGCTTCTCCGGAGATCTGGATCTTCTGAAGGTCATCTCTTGGCTGGAACGTCAACGACCGCGTTTGCCCGTCGCAGCAAGCGAACTGCGGATATCTGAGACCAACGAGGAGGCCTTTGAGCGCGCCTACGCCGCGACCGGACTGGCCGTCCGCAGTTGGGCGGCAGGCCTTGATGGGCGTGAGGAGGCCGCGATCCGTTTGACCCGCTTTGCGCATCAGGCTAACCCCGAGGACCGGGCAATCGCATGGGCGCTCGCGGATCAGATGTATGACTCGCTGGACGAGGCTCTACGCCACGGGATCGGCAGGCAAGAGGCCCTGACTCAGATACTGGCCGTGTTTCCGGATCACCCGCGGTCCCTGCTGGATATGGCGCGTCTCGTGGAGTCGGAGGGGCGGGCTGGCGAAGCCGCCAGTTATTTCGCCCGTTACCGTGCAGTCAGTCCGCTGGGCGCGTCGTCCAACGTGAAAGCGTCTCCTTCGCATGGTAGTCTTAGGCCATGAACGGACAGGAAATATTGCAGTCCATCCCTGTGATTAGCGTGCCGCCTGAGTCAGGGCGTCGCATTCACCGACTACGGCGGAGTGTGCAGATTGGTACTTTGCTGCTGGCCATTCTGATTCCGGTCAGCGGGCTGTTTCGGATCGACCCCGTCGAGGGGGCCTTCGTTGTGATTGATCGCCAGATCTGGTTCTCGGATTTCAGTCTTGTAATTGGGCTGTGGCTGGCGCTCTCATGCACGTTGGTCATGACTTATTCGCTTGTTGGCATGGCATTTTGCGGCTGGGTATGTCCACAGAATAGCCTTTCCGAGTGGGCCGACCACGTGACTCGGCGCTGGCTCGGTAAACGGGTTGAGGTCAGCCTGGATGGTAGTCCCGTCCGCCTCTCCGTAGGCAAGAACAAGGCGGGCCACTGGCTTTTTTTGGGCCTGTTGTTTTTGCTCATGGCTATGGTGGGGGCGCTGATCCCTCTATTGTATTTTTATCCCCCGGATGTCATTTGGTCCTTTCTGACCTTTCGTGATGACGTGCGCTTGGCGCCATCTTTGTACTGGATCTACGCGATGTTTACCCTGATCCTGTGGGTCAATATCGCCTTCATTCGTCACTTTTGGTGTCGGTTCATGTGTGTCTATCGGATCTGGCAACATGCCTTCAAGACTCGCGAAACACTTCGAATTCAGCATGACGCCCGTCACTCTGAAGAGTGCGCCCGTTGCAACTACTGTGTAACCTCGTGTTTCATCGGGGTCGATCCACGCAACACCGAGACCTTTGATGCCTGCATCAATTGCGGCGAATGCATCACGGCTTGTAGCCAGATTCGCCAAAGCCGAAAAACGGGTGGGGGGTTGCTGCGTTTTGCCCTGGGTCGTGACGGCGCATCGAAAGATGAGCAGCGGCATATGACCAATGTCGGGTCGATCATGTCTCGCGCGCCGGGAGCCGCTGCATTGGCGGCGTTTGGTCTCATCATGTTTGGGTGGGGGCTGTGGACCTATGATGATTTCCATTTTTCCGTCTATCGCGCCGAGACCCTTCAGGGTGACGTTATTCGGGACTACCGGATCAGTATCGCCAACAAGCTTTATCGGCCACGTGGCATGTCCGTCACGGTCGAGGGGCTGCCCAAAGGCAGCTATAGCCTGACTCGTGATCGGGCCACGTTCTCGACCTCTGGACGCCAAGATATCAACCTCCACATTGATGACGGCCTCGACAAAGGCATCCATCCGGTGCTGGTCACTGTGCGGAGCGACGACGGGCAGCAACAGGTCTATCGCCTACAACATCTTGTCTTCGGAGAACGTACCCATGGTTGATAAGGAAGAAATGGCCACCCGTTTGGGCGGCGAGTCCGCCAGCGAGCAGGCCGATCCGGTCGGCAGCAAGCCTGCTCAGGATGGGGAGTGGGGCGCGGCCCCAAGCGACCATTTCGGTTATGCCTCTGATGAGGAACGTCTCGCAAAACGGGGTATGGAGGACTGGGAGCTGGTCGACAAGATCCCCGAGTCGCAACGAGGTGTCCCAAAGTGGTTTCTGGCGGTGATCTTCGTGGTCGTCCTGGTCGCCGTGGGCCTGAGTTTTCCGTTCTGGGGCGACCGTCCTGGGTATGAGCGGAGCTGGGTCAACTGGGGTTTTCTCGCTGCCCTGGGCTACATCGCGGTGGCGGGTACCTTTGTATACTTTATGGTCAACCTATATGGGTCCAACGCCGCCGGCCGTTTGGATTCCGACAAGGATCATCAGCCCGATGAGGACAAAGCCGCAGATAGGCGTTCAGAGGATTGAGCCGGTGTCTGTTGGCAGATGGCGCTGTAGTGCGTTCGGAATCCTGTTGATGCCGTACCTGATAGGCTGTTCGAGCGATGGCAGCGGCGCCGACTCGGATACGGGCAACGGGCCGCTTGCCTTTCGTCAGGGATGTGGTCGTTGTCATTTACCTCCAGACCCCCGTGCGCATCGCGCACAGGAGTGGCCTCAGGTCGTGATGCGCATGCAACAGCATATGACGACCCAGGGCAAGGTGCCGCTGACCGTTGAGCAACGTATCGAGATCCTCGATTTCCTGACGACCCATTCTGCCGGCCATGCCAAGGAGTCCTCGTGAATCGTTTTGCCGTTTTTTCATGGGTGACGGTCTTGGGCCTTGCAGCCTGTTCCGGCGGAGGCGACGTCGCTTCGGTGTTTAAACCTCAGGTCTGGCACGGGGTTCAGATTGCTCTTGAGAGCCGCCCGCAGCCCATGCGCCCTGGTATGAACGAGTTGTTGATCCTTGCGACGGGGCCGCGTGGTTTGCCCGTAGCGGATATGGTGGTCTCTCTGCGTACGAATGACCAGGCGCCTTGGCGTCAGGGTATTCAAGATGGCGAGAGCGGAGTCTTCCGGCGCGCCGTACAGATGAACCCTGGTGACACGAAGGTCTATGTTCGCCTACAGAGGGGCAAGAGTGAGAGCACCCTGGTCTATCCTATTCAGTCCCTCCAGTCCCCATCGTCTTGATACGGAAAACGCGCCAAACGGGGTATTTCCGAGTCGGTATACACTGAGCGCTCATGTTGCTGTGGGCGCATTGGGTATTTTTTGCTAGGGGCGTGTCGAATTGAGGCGATCGTAGCGAGCTTTCCCATCAGCGCAGTAGATTGGTCTTAAGTCCGGTCCGACAGCCCCTAGGCCTGTTTCTTTTTTCCCTGTTGCTGGGTCAGGCGTTTTTGCAGCGTCGGGCTTTCTTGCCACTGACGTAACAACAGGATAAGGTCGCCACCGCACCGATCTCGGCATCTCGGGCAGCTCAGGTGGCTCATATAGAGGTCCTTGGGCATCCGCCCCTCATCGAATAGCGCTTGCTGAATATGGCGCAAGGATGAGCGCAAGGTGCTGACGTTGCCGTGATGTAGGTGAGCCCGCACTTGAAAGGGACGCGGTAGATAGCGAACCAGCCGGGATAACGAGCCGTCGTCCTTGAGAAGCCTCAAGATCTCCCCTCGCAAGAGTCCGGTACGGACCAGTACCAGGTTCGGCCAGTCTTCGTGTAGCTGGAGTTCGTCTATCGATCGCTGCTGGCGCTGCAGATAGGCCTCGATTGCGACCGGCATGTGGACGGGGGTCGGGATGGTCAGGCGGTGGACACAATGCCCGGAAAGATCTATATCCCGGCCATGCCAGTCTTCCGGGTAGTGTTCGGGGCAGCCGCAGTCAAGCATGATCCCGGCGTGCCTTAAGCAGCAAGCGGGTCGTCATGAGAATATTCGCGAAAAAAATCCAGAAGCCGACGCCCATGACCGACGAGACGACAGAGATGATCGGCCCATAGTAGCGGTGTATGGCGGCCATTGCGGCGCGATCGTCTGCAAGCAGATAGTGACCCTCTAGGATGCCGAACACGAGCAGTGTGCTGTAAAAACCAGTGACCCCGAGAGTGGTCCACCAAAAGGTATGACTAACAAGCCGTTGCGAGAACAGGGGGCGCCCCGATAGCACGGGAAACAAATAATAAGTCACGGCCATGCAAAGCAGCACGACGCCGCCAACGACATTGATATGGGCGTGGGCAAGGGGGTCGATCATGTGGCCGGGGCCGCCATAAGGGCTGCCGATGGCGTCAAGCCAACGGCGAACGGGCGGCAGGACTTGAACGACGCCGTGTACGGTCCCGATGAAAAAGGCCGCGGCAGACGCGATAGGGAACTTCAGCAGGGGATGCCAGTTTGCGGTGTTGTTCGATGCCATAGTCTTGCGTTCGAAGGGGTAAAGAAAAAGCCCGGCGTTAAACCGGGCTTTGCTTGACTGATTACGGAGGTTATCGCGTCAGTCTTTTTCGAGGTTCTTCGTGCTGCTGGCGGCAATACTGCTGGCCATGATTACGCTGAGGCCGAAAAAGAGTACGACGGGCACCAGAAGTTCCGGAAAATAAGTCATGTTCCCCTCCACATTTTTTGTATTGTCAATTGACGGGTCGATTCTAGACGATAATCCCATGTCGTGCAAATAAGGCTTCAAGAAAAATCGCCCCATAGCGCCTGCAAGCTCGCTACGGTTGCCATGCCCGCCGTTTCGGTACGCAGGACACGCGGACCCAGTGTAATGGTATCGAACCCAAAGCCCTCGGCGGTGGCGACCTCGCTTTCAGTCAGGCCACCCTCAGGGCCGATCAGCAGCGTGACGCGGCGCCCCTGCGGCGGTGATAGGTCGGACAGTCGTTTACCCGCCTCCGGGTGCAGAGTGAGTCTAAGCCCCTCATCGATGGCCGGCGGCCCGAGCCAGGACATCAGGTCGGTACAGATATCCATTTCGGGTAGCCGGTTGCGGCCGCATTGCTCGCAGGCGCTGACGATGACGCCTTGCCAGTGCGCTAGGCGTTTCGCGGCCTTGGCGGGTTCGAGACGGACTCCGCAACGGGCGCTCGTCAATGGCGTGAATCGGTGGACGCCCAGCTCGACCGCCTTTTGGATGATCTGATCCATGCGCTCTCCGCGCGCGATGACCTGGGCGAGGTGGATTTGCAAGTGACTCTCGCGTTCGCTATGCGTGAAGGCGGTGATATTCACGATGGCTTGATCGCGGCTGCCTTCTTCAAGTCTCGCCTGATACTCACCACCCCGATTGTTGAATAGGATCAGATCGGCGCCCGGTCGTAAGCGTAACACCTTGAGCAGGTGCCGGCTGGCCTGCTCGTCGAGGAGAACAGGCTTGCTCTCCTCCAAGCGACTTGGGTGATAAATGCGAGGCGTCTGGCTCACGCGTCTGTTAATCCCGGGTTGCGATGTCGATCCCCTCAGCCGCGATTTGGGCCAATAGCCGGATCTCTTCATGTTTAATGATATAAGGTGGCATGAAGTAAACGACGTCACCCAGCGGTCTCAGTAACATGCCGCGTTCGAGGCCATGGCGATAGACGCGTTGACCGCGTCGTTCCTGCCAAGGGTAGGGGCGACGGGCTGTCTTGTCGGCGACCATCTCCATGGCCAGGATCATACCGTGTTGCCTGATATCGGCGATATGCGGGTGGCTGGCGAGGCCTGCCACGGCCTCCGCCATAGCCTGGCTTAGCCCCCGGTTGCGTTCGATGACGTTATCCTCGGTAAAGATGTCCAGCGTGGCCAGGGCGGCGCGGCAGCCTAGCGGATTTCCAGTGTAGCTGTGGGAGTGCAGGAAGGCCCGCAGAGTGCCGTAGTCATCGTAAAAGGCTTGATAAATTCGATCGGTGCACAGCGTCACGGCCAGGGGTAGATAGCCTCCTGTCAGTCCCTTGGACAGACAGAGCAGATCGGGAGCGATCCCGGCCTGCTCGCAGGCGAACATCGTGCCGGTGCGCCCGAAGCCGACGGCGATCTCATCAGCGATTAAGTGCACGTTGTAGCGGTCACAGGCCTGTCGTAGCCAGGTCAGATAGGCTGGATCGTACATGCGCATCGAGCCCGCGCATTGCACGAGTGGTTCGACAATCACGGCGCAGACCGTACCCGCGTGCTGTTCCAGCGCTGCTTCCATCTCGTCACAGCGGCGCTTGAGATAATCCTTGGGCGCCTCGTCCCGTGGCCGTAGATAATCGTCTGGAGAACTGACCGTGATGGGTTCGAGCAGCAGGGGGCCATAGGTCTCGCGATAGAGAGGGACGTTGCCGACCGATAGCGCCCCCAGGGTCTCACCGTGATAGCTGTTGCTGAGGCTGATAAAGCGGGTTCTGGAGCGTTCACCTTCGTTCCGCCAGTAGTGATAGCTCATCTTGAGGGCCACTTCGATGGCGGAAGAACCGTTGTCGGCGTAGAAGCAACGCTCGAGCCCCTGCGGCGTGAGCGCGACGAGCCTTTCGGCGAGTTCAACGGCGGGTTCGTGGCTGAATCCGGCCAGCAGGACGTGTTCAAGGGTCTCGAGCTGTTGGACGAGGGCGGCGTTGATGCGTGGATTGGCGTGACCGAACAAGTTGACCCACCAGGAGCTGATGGCGTCCAAGTAGCGTTTGCCGTCCAGGTCCTCGAGCCAGACACCACTGGCGCGTCGGATAGGGATCGGCGGGTAAGCCTCGTGATCCTTCATCTGTGTGCAGGGGTGCCAGAGGCAGGCCAAATCCCTTGCTGTGAACTCGGCATTATTCATCGGTGACCTCGATTTGGGCGGGGTGGCGGACCGTCATGAGTGCTTCGCCTCGATAGTCGGTAAGCCAGCCGCGAACCGTAACCTCACGGTGAAGCCACTGTTCGGGCGGCTGGTCCTTGAAATGGCTTAGATCCTTGCGTGGGATGCGTATCGAAAAGCCGCCGACGAAGTCGAGCCAGATCGACTTTCGACTGTGGCCGACGCGTTCGATGGTTCCGTGTACCAGATGATAGCCGCGAACGCGGGTCGTGACCGAACTGGCCGCGATGGGCAGGAAATAGGGATGGCCCCAAATCCCTGCGTGGTCTCTTTTGGCGGATTTTTCGGCCTTAAGATAGCAATCCAGACGCATCACGTTAGGAGGAATGGATATACTGGTGGCGAGACCTGCCTCAAGCAGGCGTGCCTCTAGGCTACTGCCATCGGCGAGGAAGACGTGAGCGAGCTGCCGGTGGTAGCGGTCTTCGCGGTCGGGGCCGAGTTGGAGGCCGACTCGCGTTGATGGCTTGAGTAAGCTCATGACCGTTTGTCGGGCCTCTTGTGCCAGGGGTTCATCCTCTCCGGGCGGGCGTTGCCCGGTCTTGTCTTTGTGGGCAAGCTCGGGCGTATTGATCCCAATCAAGCGTATATGGCGTCCGTCCTTGAGCCGTATCGTGTCGCCGTCGTAGACGTAGGCCACTTCGGCATGTTCGTCAATATGAGGGGGCGGGCATGCCGCAAATGCCAGCGATTGGCCCGACAACAGGGCCAGCGGCAGGAAGAGGGAGATTTTGGCGAAGGGCCTGACGATGCCCATAATGAAACAGGCGCCCCTGGGGGCGCCTGAATTCAAGTGTGAAGCCGGTTGGGGCAAGCGATCACTTGATGCCGTATTTCTGGCGAAATTTATCCACTCGTCCGGCGGTGTCTACGAGCTTTTGCTTGCCGGTGTAAAAAGGGTGGCACTTGGAGCAGACGTCCAGGCTTAGGTTGCGCCCGGCCGTTGAGCGGGTATTGAAGGTATTGCCGCAACTACAGCTCACGGTGATTTCGTTGTACGCCGGATGGATCTCAGGCTTCATCGCCATTTCCTCTCGATTGTTTCGGGTGACCTGCTCGGTCTGTAGAACACGGGCCAGCGGGGCCGGCTCAATAAAACCCGACATTCTATGCAATTCATCGACGATCGGCAAGCCCCTTTCCATTGATGTTGCTGAGTCGTTCACGTGTTGGCGATACTCTGAGGCCTGCCAGTCGGTTGCATACAATGCATGTATGAGGTAATATTAAAACATCATATAGATTACTTCGGTTTAGGTCCTGTCCAGATCTGCCGTAAAGTATAGGGCGCGACCGGGGTCTGTTCCCGATGATGCAATTCCAATTATTTGTTCCGCTCAGGGAGATGCTTGTTATGAATAAGATGGTTCTGCCGCTTGCCGCCACCCTTACCATGATGTCTGGGGGCGCAATGGCCCACGACGGCGAAGAGGGTGGTGGGCATCTGATTCCGCATCACATAGCCGCCGGCCTCGGTATTGAGGGCGGGGTGACTTGGTTTTTGCAGGGCACCGACGGTAACGACAACGGCACCGGGGATGCCCTGGATCTGACCTATACCTTCGATCTGAGCGTCGAGGCGCGTGTCAGTAACTCAGGCAAGGTTGTCGCGGCCTTCGAGGCAGGCAACGGTAACGGTGTCGATGCCCGTCTCGGTTCACTATCCACGGCCAATTACGATGCCTTCGTGACAGATACCTTCGCAACAGATCAAGCCAGCGGCGTCACCGACATAAATTCGCCGAATCTTTCCCAATTGTATTACGAGGGCGAGTATCTCGACGGTAGGCTTGTGGTCGATTTCGGCAAGCTCGATGTGCACAGTATGTATGACGATAACGCCTATGCCAATGACGAAACCGACCAGTTTCTGTCGGCCATCTTTACGCGCTCACCGGGGACGAGTTTCTCGGAGCTTGATCGCTACTACGCCCCTGGCGTCGCTGCGAGTTTTGCCGCCGGTGAGCAACTGGACCTCACGTTCATCCTGGCGAATGGCAACGGCGCGGGTTTCGATGCCTTTGGCAACCGGCCTTACGGCGTCGTTCAGGCAAACGTCAAACCTGTTTTCGGTGGATTGGACGGTAACTATCGTTTCTATGTGATTCAGGATCAGCGTCGTTATCATAAGATCGCGGGGGCCAGCGTGGATACAGGCGGTAACATAAGCGGAACAGTGTCCTCGAATACGGCTTGGGGAGTCAGTTTCGATCAGGCGCTGCCGGGCGAGGTTGGGGTCTTCGCGCGTTATTCCAACCAGAAGAATGATCTGGCCGAAAACTCTGTCGAGTCGGTTTGGAGTCTGGGCGCTTCCGCCAGCGGGGCCAACTGGGGACGCGAGGACGACGCGATCGGTCTTGGCTATGGCCAGCTCAAGGTCAACAACGACCCGTTTATCAAGAGTCAGATGGGTGTGACCAACCAGGATGACGAGTCCCATGTCGAGCTCTACTATAAGCTTGGTTTTTCAGATCACTTTACGCTGACGCCCGACATTCAGGTGATCACCAACAACAGTGGCAACGCAGATAGCGCAACGGTCACCGTCTACGGTGTTCGCGGCCAGCTCAGTTTCTAATCTCATTCCGACCAGTAACGGATATACCTCAATGAGTTCTTTTCGGAGATTAAGATGAACAAACCTACCACGTTTCGCAAATTTTCATTGCTGACGACCCTGGCTGTGGGTCTTGCCGTCAGCGTTCAGGCCCAGGCCCATTTCGGTATGCTGATCCCGTCGGACGATATGGTCGAGAATGGTGAGTCCCGCACCTTGAAAATCGACGCCATGTTCTGGCATCCCTTCGAGGGGCAGGGTATGAATTTGGTCAAGCCGGAGGCCTTCGGCGTGATGACTGCTGATGGTGAGAAACACGATCTGTTGTCGTCTCTGAAGGCAGCTAAACGTAAAGATGTTACCGGCGCCCAACGAAACATCTTCAAGGCGGCATATAAATTCCGTAGCCCCGGCGACCATTCTTTTTATATGGTGCCGAAGCCCTATTGGGAGTCCGCTGAGGAGTCCTTCATCGTCCATTACACCAAGGTTGTCGTCAACACCTTCGGTCTCGAAGAGGGTTGGGACCGTCCGGTCGGCCTCAAGACCGAGATCGTCCCGTTGACACGTCCCTATGGACTCTACACGGGCAACGTCTTCCAGGGGCAGGTGCTGGTGAATGGCAAGCCCGTGCCGGGTACGGAGGTTGAGGTGGAATACTTCGCCGACGGCGAGATGAAGGCCGATGCCGCGCCGCTTGTGACCCAGGTGGTTAAGGCCGACGCCAACGGCGTTTTTACCTACGCGATGCCGAAGACCGGTTGGTGGGGTTTTGCCGCGCTTAACGAGGACAGCGAGACGATTCGTCACGAGGGCAAGGACTACCCGATTGAGATTGGCGCGGTCCTCTGGGTCAGGACGCATGAGATGTAGTAGCCGGCTATCTGGAAGCGACGGCGCAGGGTTTGTTTGGCAATGGCCCGCGTAGCGCGCCATTGTTTCTGGCAATATTTGTCCAAAACCTTGATTAGGATATAGTGGAGATCTTTATGAACTTTTCGGTGATGCGATACATGAAGGCGCTCGTGCTGCTGTTTTTCATGGTAGGAATGCCGACCCTTGCCTTGGCCCATAAAGTCAGTATGTTCGCCTATGTCGAGGGAGATCAGATATTCCTTGAAGGCTATTTCGCAGACGGCAAGCGAGCCATGAACAGCAAGGTTGAGGCCTTCGATGACAAGGGCAAGGAGCTTTGGTCGGGGATTACCAATGACAAGGGAGAGGTCAACATGCCCGTGCCCAAGGTGATCGGCGATCTGCGTATCACGTTGACGGCCAGTATGGGGCACAAGGCCGAGTACGTCCTCAATGCGGCCGAATTGGCCGGTGAAGACGCGTTAGCGTCGGACGCGACGACGGCGCAGGACCCTGCTGCAACGCAGGATGCCGTTGCCACCGCAACGGGTGGTATGGCCTCGGTTGATCAGGCAGCCCTGCGCCGTATCGTGCGACAGGAGGTCGGCGAGGCGATCATGCCCTTGGTCCGAGGGCTGTCCGAGCTCAAGGAACGTCGCGGAGTCAGCGATATCGTTGGCGGAATCGGGATTATCGGTGGCCTCTTGGGCGTCTTTTTCTTCCTTCAGGCGCGTAAGATTCGTGATGGTAGCGGGCGTAAGTCCTAATCCGGGTGACAAGGGTTGGCCCTGGCGGGTTAAGCTGCCGATAGGTTTGACTGTGGAGTGTCGCGATGTCCGATTTGCCTGAAGGGGCGCAGCCGGTCGACTTTGAGGCGTTGCGCAAGCGAGTCGGCACCCGGGTTATGTATAAAGGCGTCAAATGTACCTTGGTCGAGGTGCTTGAAGATGACGCCACCGTAGTGCTTGAGGCCTGCCACAAGTTCTCGGAGCTTCAATCGGGTCAGGCAGGTGATTCTTTGCGGCATGTGCCCAAAATCATCTCGATACCGATCTATATTGGATCCGCCCGTCGTCCGAACCCGACACTTGCCGAACTGGGTTTGGTGGTCTGAATAGCGCGCGTCCAAGCGCGACGCGCGCATGCAATAATTTTGAATCGCGAAACTGGATAAGGATAAAAAATATGCATATTTCTGATGGTATCCTTTCTGCCCCGGTACTGGTCACGGGCTTTGTCGGTACTGGGATTGTGGCTGCCGCCACCTTGCGCAATATGGATATGGAGGAGGTTCCGAAGATCGCAGTTATCACCTCGGTCTTTTTCGTGGCCTCGTTGATCCATGTGCCTGTCGGCCCAGCCAGTGTGCATCTAATCCTGAACGGACTCGTCGGCGTGGTCCTGGGTCTAAGGGCCTTTCCGGCGATCATGCTCGGTATTATCCTTCAGGCTATACTCTTCGGACACGGGGGCGTCTCCGTGATCGGCGTTAATACCTTAATGCTTGGCGGTGGCGCCTTGGTCGCCTACGGAGTTTGGCAGCAACGTCACCGCTTCAATATGGCTAAAAAAGAGGTCGTCTTTGGGGCGCTTGCCGGCGCAACCGGGACGATCAGCTCGGGTATGATACTCGCCCTGGCGCTCGTGACCACTGGAGAGGCCTTTTTTGCGACTGCGGGTTACGCCTTGGCCATGCATATTCCAATCATGATCGTCGAGGGTGTGGTCGTCGGGGCCTGCGCTGGTTTTCTGAAGCGCGTTAAACCTGAGGCCCTTGCCGGTGAGCGACCGTAAGGTGGTAGTGAGGAAACTGCCGATGATCGTCAACCAGCAGGGGAATACGCATGCCACTTGATATAGATCGTTATGCCCACGTTTCGTCGCCGATTCAGCGTTGGGATCCGCGCCTCAAGATCGGCGCCTTGGGGCTTCTCATACTAGCCATCGCGTTGATCAAGACGCTACCGGTCGCGGTCATTGCATTGATATTGGCGAGTCTATTGGTCGTCATAAGTGGGCTGCCCCTGGGATTTATCGGGCACGGGCTCTCTTTCGTGACCATCTTCTTGGTGCCCTTTTTTATCATCATGCCGATGACTTATCCCGGGGAAGTGGGCCTGCATTTTCTGGGTTTGCCATTCGCGTGGGAAGGGTTACGGCTTGCCGCCCTGATCTTCGTCAAGGCGATCGCCATCGTGTTGTGCAGTTTTGTCTGTTTCGGTACGAGTCGATTTGATATCTCGATGATTGCCCTCCAGCACCTCAAGTGCCCCAAGGTCATCGTACAGATGTTGTTGTTCACCTACCGTTATACCTTCGTATTTCTTGAGGAGATGCGGCGCATGCAGACCTCAATGCGCGCGCGTGGCTTTGTTCCCAGGACCGATGGCTACACGCTCAGGACCTACGGGAATTTTGTCGGTACCTTGCTCGTGCGTAGCTTTGAGCGCACGGAGCGAGTCTTTAAAGCAATGCTTTCGAAGGGGTATCAGGGTGAGTTTCATACGCTCGTGGTTTTTTCGGCGGATGCGACCGACTTTATAAAGGCCGTATTCACGCTAGCCCTTATGATGGCTCTCCTGGCGCTGGATTTCGGTGGCTATTTTCATCAGGCCATACAGGCTTGGTATTAGGCGGTTTGTTCGGGTAGATATGTTTCACCTGCAGCGTGCATTCGCTGTGGGGTGATATGGCTAGAGTTTGCAGAATTTGAGGAAATATGGCGATGGCGGATAAATCCATGATCGATGTTCAGGATGTCAGTTTCAGTTACCCGGACGGGCATCACGTCCTCAAGGGGTTGAGCTGTCAGATCGCCCCGGGTGAAAAGGTGGCCCTGATCGGTCCAAACGGGGCCGGCAAGTCGACCTTCATGAGTCACCTGAATGGCGTTCAGATGGCCAGTAGTGGCCGGGTCGCCATCAATGGCATCGAGGTCAAGAAGGCGAATCTTACCGATATCCGCCGACGTGTCGGGATCGTGTTTCAGGATCCTGACGATCAACTTTTCTGTCCGACGGTGTTTGACGATGTAGCCTTCGGGCCTTTAAATCTCGGTCTACCGAAGGATGAGATTCAGAATCGTGTCACCGAGGCGCTCCAAGTGGTGGGGCTGGAGGGTTTCGAGGATCGTTCGTCTTTTCATCTGTCCTTTGGCGAGCGCAAGCGCCTGGCGCTCGCGACCGTCTTGTCCTATCAGCCCGAGATCCTCGTCTTCGATGAGCCCTCGACGAATATGGACCCAATGAACCGGCGCAAGCTGATTACCTGGCTCAAGGAGTCCGATAAGACTGTGCTGCTGTGTACCCATGACCTCGATATCGCGCTGGAGGTCTGTAGCCGCTGCCTGCTACTCGTTGACGGACAGATCGTGGCTGACGGGCCGTCGTCCGAGATCCTCTATAACCGAAAGCTGCTCGAGGAGAATAAGCTCGAGATGCCGCTTGCGCTCATGACCCACGAATTATTGCACGGCATCCTTCATGAGCAGGATATGGATGACGAGCACCGCCAAATCATTGGCAGTTTCCTGCATGCTCATCGTCACGCCCATGACAGTGATGGCCATATTCACGTCCACCTGCATGCCCATGACCACGAGCATGGCCACCTGCACGAGCCGGTCGGTGAGGATCATTTCCATGACGATGATCACCATACCCATGGCGATATTGGCGTGCCGCACACTCATGATGCTACGGGGCATAGCCACGACCACGACCACGGTCATACCCATGACCATGGGCATCACCACCATCATCACGATGATGCGCACGGGCATGCCCATGAGCATCCTGGGGATGACGGCGAGGCCAAGGCAGGGAGCAAGAAATAGGAAATCGCTGATCCGTCCGTGATTCGAATGTTGTGAGCGATAAAGGCCGGCGACGCGTGAAGGGTGTCATCCTCGACGAGGAAACCTTCGATAGGGGAGACCTGGATCGCTCGGCGCTGGAGCTGGCTCAGGTCGAATGGCGACACCATCCGCGAACCGAGCCTGGGCAGCGGATCGAGCGCCTGCGCGGGGCCGCGGTCGCGGTTGTCAACAAGGTTCGGATTGACGAAGACTGTCTTTCCGCTTGTCCCGAACTCAAGCTCGTCTGCGTGGCCGCGACGGGGACCAATAACATTGATCTCGATGTCGCCGCCCGTTACGGCGTCACCGTCTGTAACGCACGGGGTTACGCGACGCCATCGGTCACTCAACACGTGTTTTCTCTGCTGTTGTCCCTGGTGACCCGCCAGTCGGCCTATAGCACTGCCGTAGCGCAGGGCCGCTGGCAGGCGAGCCCCGATTTTTGTCTGCTCGATTTCCCAATCACCGAGTTGGCGGGCAAGGCGCTGGGGATCGTAGGTTTCGGTGAACTGGGTAAGGCCGTCGCAGGTCTTGCCAGCGCCTTTGGCATGAAGGTCCTGATCGCCGCTCGCACCGGAACGGTGTCGGGCTTGGACCGTGTCGCGCTTCCCCGTTTGTTACCTCAGGTAGATGTCCTGAGCCTTCATTGCCCGTTGACTGACGAGACGAGAAATCTTATCGCTGGGCCGGAGCTCGCACTCATGAAACCGACGGCCATCCTGATCAACACGGCCCGAGGCGGGATCGTCGATGAGTCGGCTCTGGTGGAAGCGCTCAAGGCGGGGCGTCTCGGTGGCGCTGGAGTGGACGTACTCAGCGCCGAGCCGCCCGTGGACGGCAACCCGCTGCTAGACAATGACGTCCCGAATCTGATTGTCACGCCACATGTTGCATGGGCGAGCCGTGAGTCGCGTCAGCGGCTCATGGAGGATATCGCCGAAAATATCCGCTTCTGGCAGCGGGGCGAGGTCAGAAACATCGTGACGTCTTGACGGTGAGAGTGTGTCCCTCACCAAAGGATTAGGAGTGGCGGCTTACGCCAGCTTCAGGCGGCGCAGACGCAGGCTGTTGCTGACGACGAACAGGCTGGAGATGCTCATGGCGCCGGCGGCCAGCATGGGGTTGAGGAGCAGATGTAGCCAGGGGTAGAGCGCCCCGGCCGCGACCGGGATTAGTACGACGTTGTAGGCGTAGGCCCAGAACAGGTTTAGACGGATTGTGCGTAGCGTGGCCCGTGAAACGGTAATCGCATCGGCGATGCCGTGCAGTTCGCCCGACATCAGAATGACGTCGCCAGCCTCGATCGCGATATCGGTGCCGGTCCCGATGGCGATACCGACATCGGCCTGTGCCAACGCCGGGGCGTCATTGATGCCATCTCCGACAAAGGCGACTCGTTGTCCTTTACGTTGGAGCCGTTTGACCTCCTCGGCCTTTTGGTCTGGCATGACCTCGGCGATCACGCGGTCGATGCCGGCCTGCCGAGCCATGGCCTCTGCCGTATTTTTCTGATCGCCTGTCAGCATCGTGACTTCGATGCCACGCGCCTTGAGTCCGGCGATAGCCTCCGGCGCGCCGGGCTTGAGCACGTCGGTGACGGCTAGCAGCATGATCAACTGATCGTTGTAGACGGCAAACAGGATGGTTTTACCACTCTGGGTCAGTGGTCCAACCGTGTCGGAGAAGGCCTCGATATTGAAGCCGAGTTCCCGCATATAGCGGGCAGCGCCCACATGTAGCATATGGCCGTCGACTTCGGCCTCGATACCCATGCCGGACATGGCCCTTATGGATGTAGCCTCCGGCAGGCCGAGTCCCCGACGCCTGGCTTCCTGGACGATGGCGTGGGCGATCGGATGTTCGCTGCGTGCTTCCACAGCCGCGATCATGGTCAGGGCGCGGTCCTCGTCGATATCAAAGGCATGAATATCGGTGACGACGGGGCGGCCTACGGTCAGAGTCCCTGTCTTGTCGAAAACAATCGCGTTGCTTGTTGCGAGTCCCTCCATGACCGTCCCTTTACGGAACAGGATCCCTGAGGCCGCCGCTCGCCCCGTGCCGACCATGATGGCGGTTGGCGTAGCCAGTCCCATGGCGCAGGGGCAAGCGATCAAGAGGACACTGACGGCGGTTACGAAGGCAAGCCCCAGGGCGGGCGCCGGTGCGAAGCCCATCCATATGCCAAAAGTCAGGACAGATGCACCCAGGACGCAGGGCACGAAGACGGCGGCAATGCGATCGGCGAGCAGCTGGATATGAGGTTTTCCGCTCTGGGCCTCTTCGACCATGCGAACGATATGGGCGAGTGCCGTATCGGCTCCGATCCGCATTGTGCGCAGGGTCAGCGCCCCGCTGCCGTTGACTGTGCCGCCAACGAGTTCGTCTCCGATCTTGACTGATTTGGGCAGGGGCTCGCCCGTCAGCATTGAGACGTCGACCTCGCTGTCGCCCTCCAACACGATGCCGTCTACCGGGATGCGCTCGCCGGGCCGCACCAGGACCTGATCGTCGATACGCACCTGGGCGGCCGGGATCTCCAGCGTCTCACCATCACGCGTGACCCGCGCCACCTTGGGTTGCAGGGCTAACAGTTGGCGGATCGCGTCCGAGGTTCGGCCTCGCGCGCGGGCCTCAAGCACGCGGCCGAGCAGGATCAGTGTGACGATGACACCTACCGCCTCGAAATAGACATGCGCCGTGCCCTCCGGAAAACGCTCGGGGATCAGCAGCGCGAGCGCCGAATAGCCATAGGCCGCACTGGCACCGACCATGACGAGGCTGTTCATGCCCGGGTTCAGGTGGCTGAGTTCCGCCCAGCCGTGGACGAAGAAGCGTCGGCCGGCAAACAGCAGAACCGGCGTTGCGAGCAGGCCCTCGGCGAACGACCAGTTCCGCTCCGGCATCAGGTGGGTCATGAAGGAATGGATTTGAGGGACGACCATGGGCAGCATGGCAATCAGGACCAGCGGAATGGTCAGGGCCAGGGCCAGCCATAGGTCGCGTTTGAGGGTGGCGGCGTCCGTCTGTTCTCCGGTGTCGACGGCACCCTCGGTCGGGAGGTTCGCGCTGTAGCCGGTATCCGAGATGACCTTGAGGATATCGGTCTCAGCCAAGGAGGCCGGCAACCATTCGACCCGGGCCCGCTCGGTGGCGAGATTGACCTCGGCCTTGAGGATGCCAGGTATCTTTAGCAGGGCGCGCTCGACCCGGCCCACGCAGGCGGCGCAGGTCATGCCTTCGATGCCGAACTCGCCCGTCTGGGTCAGCGGCGTATAGCCTGCTTGGCCGATGCTGCTTACAAGGTTCTGAACCTTGCCGTTGGCATCGTCAAACTCGACGGTGGCTTGCTCGGTGGCGAGATTGACTTCGGCCTGGATTACGCCCTCAGTCTTGGCGAGCGCGCGTTCGGTTCGGCCCACGCAGCTTGCGCAGGTCATGCCGGAGATGCCGATGTGGATGGTTTTGATCACAGCGATACACCCCTCAGTGGGTTGCTAGGGGGCGGTCTTCGCTTCGTAGCCTTCCTCGGTCACGGCCGCGATCAGGGCCTCCGCTGGAGCGTCACCCTCAACGATAGCGCGTCCGGATTCAAGGTCCACTTCGACGACGCGGTCAACGCCCTTGACGCCGGCCAATGCCTTTTCTACCGCAGCCTTGCAGTGGCCGCAGCTCATGCCATCGATACGCAGTTCGATCATTTCTCTGTCTCCTTGGCGAGTGAGTATGAAAAAATAAGGTATTGTAGTACGGCTAGCAGGGGGTGCCCGTCGGTCCCTTGGACCAGGTGATGACCTCCCAGGGGCGGGTCTCTGGCTGCAGTGTGACGTGATCGATACCATATTCGACCTTCAGCGCCTCCTGAAGCGCCGACAGGATCTCGGTCCATTCATCGAGTCCGCGGATGACCACATGGGCCGACAGCACGGGGCGGCCCGATCCTATCGCCCAGATATGGAGGTCATGAACGGACAGGACGCCTTCGGTCGCGGCCATGAATCGGCCGACCTCCGGCAGCTCGATGCCCGGTGGCACGCCCTCCATGATGACGTTCAATACCTCCCTGAGCAAGCGTATCGCTGAGATTAGAATCAGGATACAGATCAATAGAGACAGGATCGGGTCGATTGGCGTCCAGCCGGTCGTGACGATCACG
>Ga0316204_10002862_pt1 | contig 37110 bp, 38 predicted proteins | sample 6monrhotite_MG_2_FD_205661 | JGI IMG/M metagenome (GOLD analysis project Ga0316204, IMG submission 205661) | Microbial mat bacterial communities from mineral coupon in-situ incubated in ocean water Damariscotta River, Maine, United States -... | ecosystem: Environmental > Aquatic > Marine >... | reverse complement strand
TTTTATTGAAATCATCTCACCTTAACCTTTAGACAAAATATATTTCCTATAATAAGCATCACAACTTGGGCTTGTCCAACATTGGATTAAGTCGCGGCTGCGCGCGACCTATCCTATTTTGTTATGCCATTTTTAATGATGGTGCTTGTGCTCTTGCATAGAATGACCACCCGTATACCCTCTCAGGTTATCGTATAACCTTATTTGGTGCTTACTCAGTACAGCCTTTTGCTCAATATGAGCCACTAAGTGAGCCCCTCTCAGTTTTGATCTAATCTTCGCTGACTCGCTTAATGCTTTCTCCAAAAGGTTTGGATTGACGATACCTTCAGCAAACAATTTTTCTATTTTTTCTTCATTTTGTACAAGAAGCTGCCCATATCCGATAGCCTTGTCTTTCATCACGTCATATATTCTTTGTGTTTGTTCCCTTTGGTCTTTTGATAGAGATAGCTCATTGGCTAATTCCATTACATGCTTTGGACCAGGAAAATGGTTTAACTCAGCGGACTTAGCAAACCCCATACCTTTACCTGTCAGATATCCATCGATTTCAGCTTGCAACAATGACTTAATCTTTCTTTGCTCCTGTCCCGAATAATTCGATTCCGACACAGCTACAGCAATACCGGATAAACCAAAAATCAAAAAAAAAGTGACGGCTAATTGTCGAGTAGACATTGATGTCTCCTTAATATTTAAAATTTATAAACGTAAGGAAACATAATGCCCCTCACAGAACCGTACTTGAAGATTTCCCTCATACGGCTCTTCAATTTAATTCACAATTTCATGTGACAACGTAAAAATTATGCCTTATTCGTGGTTTCGGTAATGGGTAAAGTAAAAGATATTGACCCATCTTTTCCCAATTCATTTTCCGTTTCTGACTTCGCCTATTCAACCATTTCTTCACGAGCTTAATTGCCAATTTGTAGAACTTATCAATTGAGCGGTAGTTTTCACTGACCCCATAATATTCATAATGTCCTCGTAGTTTCGAGCTTAAAATCTTCCACCAGTCATTGGTTAAAACTTGGTTTCTGATCGCTTTTAGCCATCGGTTTAAATCTTTGGCTTTCGCTCTAAACTTCTTTGCGCTGGTTTTCCTGCCCACTTTGAAATAACCTTTTCTAGTTTTGTCGCAATAATGCGTTAGCCCTAAAAAATCGAATGTGTTGGCTTTGCGGTTTTCTCTGTGCGCATTTTGTTTCTCATAACGACCAAAACTAAATGTGCTCGTTTTGTCAGGATGTAGCTGTAATTGATATTTGCCAAATCGATTTTGTAGTGCGTTTAAAATTCTATTCGCATCACGTTTCGATTGAACCAAACAAATAAAATCATCCGCATACCTCACTAACTCCGCATAACCTCTCACATGGCTGAGGACAATGTCGTTAAACCATTTGTCCAGAACATAATGCAAGAATATGTTTGAAAGCATTGGACTCAAGATACTCCCTTGAGGGGTTCCCTTTTCCGTTTTGACTAGATGGTTGTCATCAACGTAACCCGCTTTTAGAAATGTTTCGACCAGCAATAATAGACTGCTGTCTTTTATTCTAATGCGAATGAATTCCATCAGTAATTCATGCTCAACATTATCAAAGAAACCTTTGATGTCTGCCTCAACTACATGATTAACGGGCTTGCCGTTAATGCTATCACCCATGACCTTTAATGCTTGATGGGCATTTTTATACGGTCTAAAGCCATAGGAATAATCAAAAAAGTCTGCCTCATAAATGCTACCCAATATCCGAGCTATTCCGCTTTCGACAATTTTACTTTCAATTGCGGATATTCCTAAGGGTCTGAATTCCCCATCCCCTTTTGGAATGTATACTCGTTTCGAGGGCAACGGTTTAAAGGTTTTCCTTTTTAATCGGGATACTAACTCCTCTAATCTGTCATCCAATCCTATTTCATAAGCTTGCCAACTGACGCCATCAACTCCTACTGCCTTGTTTCTAGCAAGGTGGTAGTAGCAGTCTTTAAGAAACTCCACATTCAGGTGATGAGCGAGGCTCATACATTAAATTGCTAGTCGCTTCGAGTGACTTCTCCTTTGCCTCAATGGGCATTACCCCATTTACACCTCTACTATCAACTAGTCCGACTGCCTTACCAAATTGCTCTCTAACTTTTTCAGCTCTAAGAACAACATTCAGAAATGGCAAGGTTCTCCCAAGTTCCAAAACAATCAATTCGTCACCCCGCTACGGACTCAGACCCCGGCATCTTCAATTCAGACTCACCTTAACGTTTGAATTGATCCTGACTTCCAGCATATGAAAACTTTGGTCAGATGCAATGATGAATAATTTCGGGGCTCAACACCTTCACGCTTGCGCATTGCGGCTGAGTGACTGCCCTTGCTACAGCTTCACGCTATTCGTTACCTCCTAACATGTGTAGTTCGGTTACAGGCTGTTGGTTAGACTTTTCCTGTGCTGGATTGTCCAGCTTGATTGCCTTAGCTTTGCTTGGCACACTCATACTATTTCTCCATAGGGCATAACGAGGCTGTAGCATGCGCATGTTTTTAGTCGCATGTCTTTTGTAGTTAACTTGCGCTTCACGATATTAAACTACAACTTATTTTTTCTTCGTTTGTTCTATATAGTGTTTAAACTGCTCGTTAGTTAGAACTAACTCTAAATGTAAAAGAAGAGCCTCTTTATCCAAATGATATCTCTGCCGTTGGTAATTCCCTGGAGTTCCAAAACCACCTATTTTTATATTATCTAAATTTGGTTCTAGATCATGAAAATATTGTTTTATCTCATTCTTTTGATACTCATCTAAGTCAGAAAAAGTACTCAACAAATGAGATTCATGATAAACCATGCTGGCACTATGTAGCTGTTTCACCTTTTCTTGCTCATAAACCAAATAACTTTCTATCTGTTCTTCACTTAACTCGTTGGATAACTGCTGTTCGAAATTACGCTGATTCGCCTCAATTTGCGATTTCACCTCTTCTGCTAGAACAACTTTCTCTTCTTTACTCATGGCTGCATTTATCGAATCCACGGCATCCAAATAATCGTCGACTTTATTTTTCAAAAGTTCATTCAATATCGACGATTGAGCATCCGTCAGATTAAGAACCCCCTTTAATTCATTTTTTACAGCAATAAGTGCTTGATGTGCTCTTTTTTTGGTGTTTTCCGGCGAACTAAAATATTTCATCAATTCAGCTATTCGTTTTTTCTCCGCAGAAACGTTTTTTGCTGAAACGGTTTTTGCATCCGCTATATCTCTGTTTTTTTCTCTAAGCTCCTTTAATTCTGCTTTTACAATGGCCAGTTCAAGTTCAAGTTTATTTACTGACCGCTCGTCTATTACAGAGACCTTTTCCATATGAATCAGTTCAGGTTCACTGTTATCAATTTTATCCGTATATTCGGGGGCTTCATGCGTTGAATTAAATAGATGTTGATACCCTATGTGGGACAATATTCCAACACAATACGCCATCAAGATAACCGATACATATTTGGTGAAATCATTCAATATTTTATTCCTTGTCTTTCTATTGTTATTTTTAAATAGGAGTTTCACTGCCGGTGACAAAGCCTATAAGAGTTAACAGTATACTCTATTCAGTAAACCACAAGTAAACAGATGGATTACCGAGCAAGAATTTTTAAGTGCGGCATTTTGCGGCTTTCTGGACGCCTACTATTTAAAAATGCAGTGCTTAGCGAAATCTTTCGCTTCGTTAACCGTCCAATCGCCCTTCGATTTTTCTTTTAGATTGGCACACCATCTCTCGCTACCAACTTCTGGAGCACAAGCTGATAATTGAAATACTACTAAAACAGTTAATATAATTTTTTTCATTTCTACCTCTATCAATTTTCGTACGTTATTATGGGTTTTCGATAGCTCTTAACTCATAGGTAATTAGCGTTCTTTTCAAAGCGGCTCTCAATCACTCTCGAGAAAACCAATCCGCTGAATTATGAACAAATTCTAAATAAAAACAACTGAAGAAAGACTTAATAGAAAGAGTAAAATATATATTCCCATTGCCCGACTCTCTAAGCCATTAGTTCAAGATATTTATCCGGCTGTATAAATCCTAGTTTAAAATACTTATAGCTCCCTAGATCCATATAAGTACGGTTTTCTAAAGTAATTATTTCCTCAATAATAGTATGTCCGTGAAACACATGATCGATGTTTTTTACCGACTCAAGTCCAATTGAATAGTTGTCAAACAATGGCGCTTTTTCCCATAATATTTCTCGTAACAAAGGCTCGTAAGAATTAATATTATTACTTGGCGTTTTATCTAAATGTAATTTGACTTCATCCCAATCTGCATTGTCTGGCAAATTGGCATGAACCAATCCCACTTTCTTTCCTAACTTCAATTCTAATTCAATCGCAATGGGTAATTTAATAAAAGCTTGGTAGTACACATCAAGTTCATCGTCATCTAAATCTTCCGCCCAATCGCCGCCCCAAAAACACCACTGTTGTTTAGTGTGCGGATTTTTACTTTCACAGACATCAATCAACATGATTTCATGATTGCCAAGAATAGAATAAAACCACGGCTCTTTTAAATAATCGAGAACCAAAATAGAATCATCAGACCGATCAATTAGATCCCCTAAACAAAACAACCGATCCCTTGACTTATCAAACTTCACACCTGCTAGCTCATCTTCTAACAAATAAAAATGTCCATGTATATCTGAACAAATATAATCCTTTCCAATTTCGTTAGCTTTGAATGTTTGTATTTTTGACATAGTTTTATTAATTAGTCTCAATTTTCTTTGTCATAAACAGGCTACAGGAGTCTTCTTTATAGTCTGAAAAATGGGTCAGTAAGTCATCAATATATCTTCATATTAATGCCTTACAAAGCTATCCCATACCTTCTAACTGTTGTTTGGTTAAAAGGAACACACCATGCCCTCCGCGCTCAAACTCCAACCAAGTAAATTCCGTATCAGGGTACGTTTCTTCTAGTGCCATAGCGCTATTACCAACTTCTACAATAAGAAGCCCATCAACAGCAAGATAATTATTCGCTTGTTTTAATATACGCCTTGTCAAATCCAAACCGTCTTTACCCGAAGTTAAACCGAGCTTTGGCTCTGCATGGTATTCATCGGGAATTTCATCAAAATCTTCAGCGTCGACATAAGGCGGATTAGATACAATGATATCATATTTTTTATTTGGCATTTGATCAAAAAGATCAGACAAATAAAAAGCCACATTATCTTGCTTTAGTTTTTTTCGATTAATCTCAGCCACTTCAATACACTCTGGAGAAATATCGCCAGCATCAACAATCGCATCTGGAAAATATTGTGAGCAAGCTATCGCGATACAACCACTGCCCGTACATAGATCAAGAATGTTATTAACTTTCTCAGGAACGATCCACGGTTCAAAATATTTTTCAATCAGTTCGCCAATTGGTGAACGGGGAATCAGTACTCTTTCATCAACAAAATATTCACTATCACAAAAAACGATTTTATTGGTGATATAAGGAACCGGTATTTTTTCATTTACTCTCATCATAATTCGTTTTGCTAACATTCGTTTTTCTGAACTAACTAGCTTAGATGCCAAAATAAAATCAGGCGTGTCAAAAGGTAGCCCAAGACTTTGTAAAACCAAAGTAACTGATTCATCCCACGGATTGTTTGTTCCGTGTCCATAAAATAAATCGGCTCCCTCAAAGTGGGTATACGCCCAACGAATAAAATCTCGAATAGTATCAAGTTCTGTCACAGCACTATCTATAATAGGCTGTTCATTTTCTGGATTTTTAGGCGCTGTCATTTTTGTGATTCCAAATTATTTAGATTCGCGAAATTTAAAATTTATTCTTGTCCTAATGCTCTAAGCATTCTATTCCGGACGAGTTCGATCAACTCTTTTTTCTTTGATATATCATATTGTTCCGCATCTACGGGCTTGCATATTTCAACCTCAATTTCTTGATTCAAAAATAGTCTCAAATCATCACCCGCTTGTACTTTGTGAATATCTTTTATGACAATTGGCAGGATGAGTGCCTTGGTATCTATTGCAACATGAAACGCGCCGCGTTTAAATTTAGTCAGCTTTCCGTCTTTTGATCGAGTACCTTCTGGCGCCATCCACAAATTTATACCGGATAACATTTTCTCTTTCGCATTTCCCAGATCTATAAGTGCTTGTTCACGATTATGACGGTCTATAGAGGGAAATTCCGCTTTTCGAATGGCCGATCCAAATATTGGTAATTTAAAAAGTTCTTTTTTGGCGACAAATCGGATACTCGCGTTAAGAGCCGTTATTGTTATAGGAATGTCATACAAACTACTGTGATTACACATAATGATCACTGGTCGATCTTCAGTGTGAAGAAAATTTTTAACACCCGAAACTTTGGTAGTCACCCCAATTAAATTCAATAATCGCTTCGCCCACTTACTCATAATGCTGTCAATAAAAGCTCTAAAATTTTTGACAAAATAAGAACCAATGATTATCTGTGTGCAACTCCAAAGGGTATAGATCCCTGTCATAAATGCGATCCAATAAAACTTCAATTTACCAGCATGTTTACTACTCATTATCTTACCCTAAATTATTTTATTATTATTTTGTAATGACACTATTACTCCCCTCCTTTGGGATGCAAAAAAACATATCTAAACTAAGAAGGTAAATATATTTTACTCACTCGACCACTAATATTTTTGGACTCATCCTCTTCAAGATTCATTTTAACCAATTGTGCCGTTTGAAAACTATTGATGCCACAATTTGGAGAAAGATACTGGCATAAACGAGCGACGATTGGCATATGACTAACGATAATCAAATTCCGATATGAACTCGCTAATAAATAATCACCCAATATTTTGTGATCTGCGAAATGAACTAGCATTTCTTCTGTCTCAAAGGGCTTCGTCATGCCTAATACTTGATGCACGATTTTTGCCGTCGATTGGGTTCGACTAAACGGACTAACCAGCATATCAGTTGGCAAGTCATCTGTGTCCTCTAACAATTGCTCAACCACACTTTTTGCTTGTGATTCGCCAACCTTTGAGAGTTCTCTTGAAAAATCACTCTCAAAATGATCGACCGCGAGACCGTGTCGCATTATCCAAAGCGTTGTAAGCATATCAGTCTCTTTCCAATTTTAATGATTCTCTAAGGTTTCAGCAAAACGGCGAACGATGTCTAGTTTTTCATCAGTTAATCGAGGTCCGAATTGCGTAACCAGTTGTGCCGAAGCATAACTTGCTAATTTGCCCGCTTGCTCAAAATTAAATCCGTTGGTTATGCTATGTAAAAAACTGCCTGCGAATAGATCTCCAGCGCCATTGGTGTCGATTGCTTCAACAGCATGACCTTTCACTTCAGTCCGATTTTCTTGATCTACAACAACAGCTCCCTGGGCACCTAATGTCACTACAATAGCTTTTGCTTTAGACAATAACACAGCAATTGCATCTTCAAGATTATCGGTTCTGGAATAATCAGTTGCCTCATCATAATTACAAAATAACAAATCAACACCTTCGCCAATGATAGTATCGAGACCTTCTCTACAAAACCGAACCATGTTTGGATCAGAAAGTGAAAACGCGGTTCTGATGCCATTTTCTTTCGCAAAGTTCATTGCTTTTTTAGCGGCGATCAATGCTGTAGGTGAGCCAGCTAAATAGCCTTCTATATACAAATATTCTGAATCTTTTAGCGCCGCTTCATCAATTTGATGATAATCAATATCACCTGTTATTCCCAAAAATGTATTCATTGTGCGATCCGCATCATCGGTAATCAACACTAAACATTTACCGGTTTTACCTTGTTCAAGCGTTTCGGTTGATAAATTGCTGTGGACGCCATGATTTAACAAATCATCCTTATAAAAATGTCCAACTTCATCACTTGCTACTTTACACGAATAGAAACAGTCTGAACCTAAGGTTTGAGCGCCGATGATTGTATTGGCAGCCGAACCTCCACAAGCCCTAGAGTGCCGATGATTTTGAAAAGCGTCAAAGAGTTCATCCTGACGAGATTCTTCAATTAATGTCATGATACCTTTGTCAATATTTAACTTAGCCAGTTGATCGGCGGTTGTTTCGATTTCAAAATCAACCAAGGCATTCCCCATGCCATAAATATGATAACGCTTGTTCATTAAATTTTTCCTTCTCAAATTTGGGAGCTAATTTTAACCTAGATTAGTCTGTTTGACTCCGATTAATCGAGATTTAGCGGAGCATTATGTTAAAATTCCACTCCTTGATTAATAATTATAGTATTTTAAAAGATGCAGGCACTTTTTGTAGATAATTTGACCAATATTGACTTCGCTTATTTTCACCCTGAACGTGGGATCGTTGGAGAAAGTCTAATGCTTGATGTTGAGTTATTCGGCGAATTAAATGATGAGGGAATGCTTTTCGACTTTTCATTTGTAAAGAAACGAATAAAGTCTTGTGTCGACAGTTTAGTTGATCACAAATTACTCGTTGCTCGTGATCAAGCAAATATCACCATTGAACAAGCCCCTCAACAACTGACACTTAAACTGAGAACTAAAAATGGCGATTGTTATCATCATGTCAGCCCTGAACAGGCTGTATTTTTTATCGACGCCGAGAATATCACTACCGAATCCATTGCCAGCGTTATTCAGCAAGAAATGATGGCAATTTTGCCTGAAAATGTTACTCGAATAAAGCTCAATTTACGCACCGAAGACATTGACGGTGATTATTATCATTACAGTCACGGTTTGAAAAAGCACTTCGGCGATTGCCAACGGATCGCCCATGGTCACCGTTCAAAAATAGAGATTTGGGAAAATTCCGAATATTCTAAAAAATGGTCCTCGCATATTGCAAAAATGTGGCAGGATATTTATTTAGCAACCGAAGAAGATATTAAAGGAAGTGAAATAGTTAACGATGTCGATTGTTGGCTATTTCAATATCATGCAAATCAAGGATTATTTCAACTCGTCATACCAAAACATCGATGCTTTTTGATTAAATCCGACACAACAGTCGAATTAATTGCCAACTATTTAGCGAATTATTTAAAGGAAAAAGTACCTTTATCGGAGTTTAAGGTTAAGGCATTTGAAGGGGTTGATAAGGGGGCGATTTCTGTTGTTTAGGTGCATTAGTTCAAACTCAGCCTGACAGTTGTTAATACTAGTTTCGACATCATCGTACGTTGAGCAATAATATTAAAAGGCTGAAAAGTTCGAAAAGCAGACATTGAAAACCTATCAACTTACAGCAGATTTATTTTTTTTACCGCAAAATTTTGATGTTTCTAGTTAGAAATAAAGCCGTGATCCAACGTCTAACACTTAAGTCAGCTGCCTACAAAGGAGATCGACTGGACTGACTTTACATTCGAATATTGCTCCGATATGTAATTATAGAATTCATCCGGGTTATCAAGCTTTGATTCTAGAAATACATAGGCATAAGCTTTATCAAGATAAATCAGTATCATTCCTGGAGCTCGTTCAATTTTTTTAACTATCTCCCAAGAGTGATGCCCTTCATAACCTTTACCCTCAGATGCAATTCCTTCTGGGGTGAATGTGAATTTGTGACTCCCGCAAAATGTTCCATTTTCTAGGGGCTCAAAAGCTTTTCGGATTTTGAACATATTGAAAAAAAACAAAGCAGATATGAGAACAAAAAATATAGCGACTAAAGTAGCCGTTGGCCAATGAAAATGACTCAAATTTTGAAATATAGTCATAAAAATTATGCCCATTACCATCCAAACAAACACGTTTACCCAAAAACTGTCCACCCATGTCTTTTGCTGTTTTGGAAGTTCTTTCTCAATGTAAGATTGATAAAGTTTCCAGTCTTCTTTTTGTAAATTTATCTGAATTTCCATACTCACCTAGGAATGACCGCCACAAGCCGCCGCGCGATGTTGCGCGGTCGGATATTGATGGCTTTATAAACTATTGATATACCTTTCATACTTATGACCCGAAGCACTGCCACTCAGGGGAACAATAACTTGCTGCAATAAATCCTAGGGAATAGAGTACGCGAAAACTGTTTCTAACTGAATTCCTGAGCGATTCTTGTATCTCATAGAAAAATGCCATAAGCCCGGCTATAGATAATAACGCTCCGATTTTTACAATCAGCCCGCCTAAACTGAAATCATCCAAGGAGGCATTTTGCAAAGTATCTGGCTTAAAGTTCGCAGAGCCCAAAATAATCACAAACCCGACAAATCCTCCCAGCAGCAAAAAATCAACTGTTTCAATTTTTTTCATAGCAGCTCGTTAGTCCTTCTTCACACATAACTCTTAAGTATTTATGTTAATTATTAATCTCTGTTGAATTGTGCCGCGTTGGCACATAGTTTAAATACTATTAATGGTTTTTGTTCGATAAATGATCGAAGGATCTAATTGATGCGAACGTAACTCTTACTAATTTTCTCTGGTACATCCGATTTTTGATCTCAGTTAACCATCTGTTTTTCATTATTTCAGCGCTTAGTTTGCTTGATTTTTAAGATCAGCGCAAGTGTCAGCCTTGTCCAAAATGAAATGGTGCGACACGAAGTCGCTTGAAGAAGTTGTTCCCCTTCCAAAAGGAGGGAACCACTAGTGTCACCTAGTGAATCTATGAGCCTGAATAAAGAGCGGCTCTGACAATGTAACGAAGCACCGTAAGGTGCGGGATACCCATCGTGAGAAAAGTATCCTTCTGGTAGCCATAAACCGGTGAAGTGCTAGATAGTTGGTAAGATGAAGGCATCTGAATCTGCGATAAAGATCGTAAATTGGAACAAGCGGAAGTGGCTTTCACGCTTGAGCCAAAAGGCAATGGAGGTTGGAACAGCGTCTCATTTTTGCGCTTTCGTGACCTATACCCCTCCCGGTTGATAGCAGGCATCTAACCCGACGTACTTTTTGCAAGTGGAACGTGGAAATCCTGTATTCCCCCCTTCGGGGACGGCAAGCTGTAAAGCCTGCTTAAGGGGGTGCAGGAACAGGAACGAGGAAAAAGCGAAGGTCGCTCTGTAATGGAACGAATAGGGATTGAAACATTATTCCACGCGAAAGCGGGCAGACATCCTCATGGTCTCTCTTCACAAGAGAATTTCTAGAACCATCCTTACGGGAGGAAAGCAAATGAACGTGACAACATCAGCGTGTGCACCCCCTGACGCGGTGTGGGACGATATCCCTTGGGACAACGTTCGACGTCAGGTACGAAGGCTACAAACGCGTATTGTGAAGGCTACACAAGACGGCAAACATAATAAGGTGAAAGCCTTACAATGGTTGTTGACTCACTCGTTCAGCGGCAAGGCATTAGCGGTTAAACGAGTGACTGAAAATAAAGGTAAGAATACCCCTGGTGTGGACAAAGTTGTGTGGAAAACACCAAGGGCAAAGAGTGACGCGATAATATCGTTGAAGAGACAGGGTTATTCATCTCTTCCGCTTCGGAGGGTGTTAATTCCGAAGAAAAATGGCAAGACTAGACCTCTTGGTATACCCGTGATGAAGTGTCGTGCTATGCAAGCGCTGTATTTGCTAGCGTTAGAGCCTATTGCGGAAACCACAGCCGATCTGAACTCTTACGGATTCAGACCAGAGCGCTCAACAGCTGATGCGGGGGAACAGTGTTTTAAATCTCTCGCCAAAAAAGTGAGTGCGCAATGGGTGCTGGAGGCTGACATCCAAGGCTGTTTCGATGCTATCTGTCATGACTGGATGCTAGCTAACATCCCCGTCGACAAGGTGCTTTTAAAGAAGTGGCTCAAAGCGGGATTTGTGTATCAAAACGAGCTCTTTCCTACTGATACTGGTACTCCGCAAGGAGGTATTATTTCGCCAGTGGCAGCAAACATGGCATTAGATGGTCTGGAAACGATGTTGGCGGAGAAATTTCCAACAGCAAAGCGGCTCAGACTGAAAATGAACATGGTGCGTTATGCGGACGATTTTATTGTTACGGGTCACTCGAAAGAATGGCTAGAGCAGGAAGTCAAACCCGCAGTGGTTCAATTCCTGTCAGAGCGTGGACTCGCTCTGTCACCTGAAAAAACCAAAATAACGCACATAAAGGAGGGATTTGACTTCCTCGGGTGGAACATTCGCAAATACAACGGCAAGTTATTAATAAAGCCGTCGAAAACGAACGTCAAGAATCATCTTGGTAAAATCCGTGAAGTTATCAAGGCGAACAAGTCGGCAAAACAGGTTAACCTGATAAAACTGCTCAATCCTATTTTACGAGGATGGGCGAATTATCACTGTCATAATGTCGCCAAGGAAACTTTTGCTCGGAATGATCAAAGAGTCTGGTCAATGCTATGGCGGTGGGCGGTAAGAAGGCATCCTAATAAAGGAGCCAGATGGGTTAAAGATAAGTACTTTAAAACCAGAGGCTCTCGAAACTGGGTATTTACTGCCACGGAAAAAAGAAAAGATGGTACGCAAAAAGAGCATGTCCTGCGATATCAAGCAGACACGCCAATAAAAAGACATCTTAAGATCAAAGCGCACGCCAATCCGTATGATCCGCAATGGGAACAGTACTTCGAATCTCGATGGGGCAAGAAAATGCTGAACTCGACGAAAGGTCGTCGCAAGCTTTACCGTATTTGGCAAAGGCAAGAGGGATTGTGTCCTTCCTGCCAGAAACCAATCACAAAGAAAACGCCTTGGAATATTCGCTCCATAAGAGTGAAAAACAAGGACGGATCGAAAGTGACAAACAATCTTCAGATGCGCCATCTCAACTGCCGTAGCCATTCTTATGTACTGAAAAAATAAGGTGATGTAACCGGGTGTCGAAAGATGCCTTTGTAGAGGCTTGAGCCGTGTGCGGGGAAACTCGCACGCACGGTTCTTAGGGGAGCTGGCGGCAGCAATGTCGTCTGTTTACCCGACAGTCTGAACGGGGGGTGTATTTCCAATATAAGATGAGGCTGAAAATTATTTCTATCTAGTCCATGCTCTCACTTATGAGAACTTTAGCCAATTTACGGCAGCTCGACAAAAGGGAACATCTTTGTCCTTGTTGCCACAACCAAATGACTTTTACACCCTTTATTAAACGCCTTCACTTTGGGTTTTATCGAACGAGCTAATACGAAATAGAAAATAACAGCTTGCCTTACGTTTTTAAAAGGGAGAAGCAAAGAAACAACACTAAAGCTTGAGCGCGTTGTAAAAGATCTCAGACAATTGAGAGGTGCTTACTCGGCTTTAAAAAAATATTTCAACCATTTTATCTAAAATAAATCTGCCACAAAAAAGATATTCCCTATTAAGGAAACATCACAGCTTGGGCTTGTCCAACATTGGATTAAGTCGCGACTCCGCGCGATCTTATCCTATTTTGTTATACATTCTACACTGATGACTGGCTAATAAGATCGTAGATATTACCATTTGTAAATAAATTATCTTTAAAATAATTACTAACTATAGTTGATTTTGTTTTCAGTTCTTCTTTTGAGTACATATCAATAACCAAACCATTTTTAAAGCAAATTTCATTACTAGTATCAATTGAATCAAGCCACGTTAAATATTCAATTGGAAGATTCATAGTATGCCTCTGTTTTTTGGATCTTTTAAACATAATGCTTGTTTCAGTAATTATTAGGAGATTGCGAGTAATAATCTACTGCAAACTCTGGTTAGAAGTGTTTGGTTTATCTCTTTGTTGCTTGAAGCTCACAAATAGTAAAATAGCAGCACCTAACATAATCGCCATGTCGGCTACATTAAAAATACCGGTTCGAAATGAGCCTACACCTATGTTAAGAAAATCGATTACGGCACCGCTATTTGTAGCTCGGTCATAAAAATTACTGACTCCACCACCTAAGAATAACGATAATGCAATTATATCTACGATATTGAGTTTCCGCGATGTCAATATGTATGCAAAAAGACCAAGTAAAAAAACGCCAACCGAAAAAGTAAATATCCAAAAGCGGGGTTCTTCAGGGAGCGTATCACCTAAACCTAAAAAAGCTCCAATATTCTCATAGTAACCAACTCGGAGAGTGTCATGAAAATATGACTGCATTGTACTGCCTTTCAAAAACGACGATGCCATTGATTTTGTAGCTTGATCACAGCCAACTGTACCCAATAACAATAAAGTGATTACAGTCAGTCTCTTTCCTAAGTTCAAATTTGATACCCCATAGCTGTACTTATAACTCTTAAGTATTTATGTTGATTTTTAATCAATATAAATCAGTGTGCTTCTTTTGTTGTAAATGCACCGGCAATGAGTGTGACTGACTATTTAAAAGAATGTTCGCTTCAAGATAACAGCTGCCAATATAGAAGTCACTCTCATTGTCTGTTATGTGATGATTTGCGCCTAAAAACTGTGAGTTATAATCTAGACTCCAAATAAACACTGTAATATCGAGTCTAAGCTAGTACAGTTTAGGAATAAATTATTTTATCGTTTAAAGGTGTTTTAGATTTAAAACTGTTACTCTGCGTTCTTAATTTTCTAATTCAGGCTGGTCAATTTCAGCCTTATCTACTTTAGGTCGATCTAACTTCGACTTTTCCAGCTTGATAAGATCTTCATCGTCCAATAACCGATTAATACAAGTCCTGAAGGGCTCGTCATCTGATTCAAAGAAGAAATTATAAATATCCGTTTCATACTGATGCCCGACCTCAATGCGACCAACAATCGTTAGATCATTGCCTTCTTGAAGTAGTTTATAAATTTCTGTCGATTTTTTTTCGTCTAAAATAAAACCAGGTCCCCATTGTTGAAGTTCAGACAAGAGGTGACCTTTTTTAAATTCGGGTACAAACGTTTTATCTCCGATAATAAATTTCTGTACGCTTCCCTGTTCCATATTAAAGTCGGATATGTCTGTTACTATAACTTTATAAGAGGGGTCTTCATCTAAGTATTGCAGTGTAGAAATAACTTTGAAATAGCCTATATACTGTCGACCGATAATGCCGCCAGCAAATGGAAATTGTATGACACAGTAATCATTTGAATGGTCATAACTGTAATCGGGAAAGTCTCCACAACTAGAGAGCAGTAAACTACACAAGGCAACTAAAAATACTTTTAATTGATTTAAGCTCTTCATTTCTTAAAAACTTTTCTCGCTTTAAGTCGTTTATTTTGGCGCTTATTGTTTTTCTCTTGCCTAATAATCTTATTACCTCTGGCACTTTCTAAATTCGCCAACTTTTCAAATTCCGCCAGTTCCTGAGGGGTTAATTCTCGCCAGCGACCTCTTTTTAGCGCTCTGGGTAACTCAAAAGGTCCATACTGAATGCGATGTAACCTAGATACTTGAATATCAAAAGCTTCCCACAATCTACGAACTTCTCTGTTTCTGCCTTCTTTAAGGGTCACGTGATACCAGTGATTACTGCGTTCTCCGCCTGCTTCTTCGATAGTTTCAAAACGCGCCTCACCATCTTCAAGTGTAACAGAATCTTGCAGTTGTCGTAGTATATCATCAGTTACTTGTCCACGCACTCTTACAGCATATTTCCTTACAATTTCAAGCGAGGGATGCGTTAGCTTGTTAGCCAGCTCGCCATCATTGGTGAAAAAAATGAGCCCGCTGGTATTAAAATCGAGTCGACCAACACTTAACCATCTCGCATTTCGCACTTTAGGGAGGGTGTCATATATCGTCGGACGCCCTTCGGGATCTTTTTTACTGGAAATTTCGCCTTCGGGCTTATGGTAGGCGATCATTTTTCGTTGAAAATCTTCGGGTTTGGTAAACCTTAACGGTTTGCCATCCACCCTGATGGTATCTTTTATGGTTGCTCGATCACCTATTTCGGCAATCTTTCCGTTAACACTGACTCGACCTGCTGCGATCCATTTTTCGGATTCTCGACGAGAAGCCACGCCCGCGTTAGCCATCAGCTTTTGTAGCTTTTCATTTTGTAATTTATCTTGTGACATTGGGGTTAGCTCTTAAATGAATCGACCAGGGCAGGCTCGTCTGACGAAGGGGTATGTTGTTCGGTTTGAACTGTTCCGGCTTTGCCTAATTCCGAATTGTCGGGTTTCGAACGGTCTGGTTCCAAATGACCTAGTTCAGAATGATCTAGATCAGAATCATCTTGTTCAGACAGCTCTCCTGCCATCATGTCATCTTCCGGCTGAGCATAAAAGGTATCTCGACTGGCTTCAGTATGAATATCGTCAAGCTCGTCATCGACTTTAACTTGTTCTTCATCAGCATTTTTTTCGTTATCTGTCAGCGCCAATTCACTATCTGACGATTGCTGTTGTTGTTCGTCAATAACAGTAGAACGACTGTCTATTTTCTCTTCATCAGGGTTAGGGAAATCAAGTTGAGGGTTTAACTCGTCCAGATCTTTGATTTCAGCTAAAGTTGGTAGTTCTTCCAAACCCTTCATATTAAAATAGTCAAGAAATTGCTTAGTAGTTGCATAAAGCGCTGGGCGACCGGGAACATCACGATGACCAACAACGCGTATCCACTCTCTTTCAATTAAAGTTTTAATGATACTGCTGCTTACTCCAACACCGCGCACATCTTCTATTTCAGATCGCGTTACTGGTTGGCGATAGGCAATTAAAGCGAGAGTTTCTAGTGCTGCGCGAGAATATTTTGCAGGGCGTTCTTCCCATAATCGACTCAACCATTCGGTATAATCCTGTCTGGCTTGATAACGGTATCCACTGGCAACTTCTTTCAGCTCGACTCCCCGCCCATTGCAATCGTTTTGCAGCTGTCTGATTGTATCTTTTATCGCATTTGCCGATGGACGATCGTCGTCATCAAATAATTTCATCAGCTGCTCAACCGACATAGGGTGTGCAACAGCTAATAGAGCAGCTTCTATAATGTTTTTTAATTTGTCTTGCTCAATACTCATTGTGACTAAATTACTCGTTTTAATAATAGTGATATCTTGTTTAATTTAATATGTGTGAAATCCGCAAACTTGACTTATTTTATTCTGGCTCTAACGTGTATAGGAGAAAAGGGATCACTTTGAACTAATTCAACTAACGACTCTTTGGTTAGCTCCATAACGGCCAAAAAAGTCACAACGACACCAGCTCGCCCTTCTTCTATATTAAATAGTGAGACAAAATCGGTAAAATTATCAGCAGATAAAATTGCTAATATGGTTGCCATTTTTTCTCTGGTTGATAGCGCTTCTCTTTGAATTTGATGTGAGGTAAACATTTCAGCACGATTTAACACATCTTTCAGTGCCATCAAAAGATCGCGCATATCCACATCTGGAAGCGCCTTATTTAAATGAAGCTCTGGTGTTTCGGCTTCGGCTTGAAAAATATCACGCCCCATTCTAGGTAACTCATCGACATCCATCGCCGCCTTTTTAAAACGCTCATACTCTTGCAAACGCCTGATCAAATCTGCTCGTGGATCATCCTCTTCATCATCCACTTTAGGGCGAGGCAATAACACCCGACTTTTGATCTCTGCAAGCATCGCTGCCATCACTAAATACTCAGCAGCTAGTTCCAAGTTGATACTTTTCATTAGTTCGACATATTCCATGTATTGTTCAGTAATATGAGCAATCGGAATATTCAAAATATCAAGATTTTGCCGCTTAATTAAATAGAGCAATAAGTCCAGCGGTCCTTCAAATGCCTCTAAGAAAACCTCTAACGCGTCAGGGGGAATATAGAGATCTTTGGGCACATCCCGCACAGGCTGCCCATCAACCATAGCAAAATGCATTTCCTCTTGAGATTGTGGTGGAGAGTCCAATAAAACAAATTCAGCTGCCTTTTCGTTGGTTTGCGAATCTGCGTCATTTGGATTAAGACCGGCATCAATCGCTTGGTTATCATTGTGTTGGTCGTTGTGATTCATCATTTAATTTAAATCCGCTCACTTCTCACCTAACGGTACGAGAGTCCCATGACTTCCCGTACATTTTGCATGGTTTCTTTGGCAATATCTCGCGCGCGATCTGAGCCTTCGGCAATAATATTACGAACTAGATCGGGATCATCTTCGAACTCTTTCGCTCGTACTTTAAATTCTGCTGTTTCCCGTTTAATGCAATCAACCAACGGTTGTTTGCATTCCAAACAACCGATCCCGGCAGTAGTACAACCTGTTTTTACCCAAGATTTAACCTCGTCAGCAGAATAAACCTCGTGCAATTGCCATACGGGACAATTATCAGGATTGCCTGCATCGGTTAAACGAACTCGTGCCGGATCGGTTTGCATTCGTTTAATTTTTATTTCGACGCTTTCTTCGCTCTCACGCATTTCAATCACATTATTATAAGATTTAGACATCTTTTGACCATCTAATCCGGGCATTTTAGAGACAGGTGTGAGTAATGCTTGAGGCTCAGGTAGGATGATCTTACCCCCGCCATCAAGATAACCAACCAACCTTTCTTTATCACCCAACGAAATACTGGAATGCCCTTCAACCAATGCATAAGCTTTACTCAAAGATTCTTCATTGCCCTCTTGAACATAATCACGACGTAAATTGTTATATAGTTTGGCGTTCTTTTTGCCGAGCTTTTTAATCGCCGCTTCTGCTTTTTCTTCAAAGCCTAACTCACGCCCATAATAATGGTTAAAACGTCGAGCTATCTCGCGCGACATTTCAACGTGAGGAACTTGATCAAGCCCCACAGGCACAGCACCTGCTTTATATATCAAAATATCAGCTGTTTGTAGTAGTGGATAACCCAAAAAACCATAAGTGCTTAAGTCTTTATCTGATAGTTTGTCTTGTTGCTCTTTGTAGCTTGGCGCTCTTTCCAGCCAACTAAGTGGTGTTAACATAGACAAAAGAAGATGAAGTTCTGCATGTTCAGGAACTTTCGACTGAATAAACATGGTGGCAGACCCCGGATTTACCCCGGCAGCCAACCAGTCAATCACCATATCCCAAACCGATTGCTGAATAATTGCAGGATCATCATAATGAGTGGTCAATACGTGCCAATCAGCGACAAAAAAGAAGCATTCGTGTTCATGCTGCAACTGAGCCCAATTTTTTAAAACGCCGTGATAGTGACCCAAGTGCAACCGTCCTGATGGACGCATTCCTGACAAAACTCGCTGATTTTGTAGGTTTAAACCGCTCAAATTGAATTCCCTAAATCTTTCTCGAATATCGAACCGGCTATTATAAGGCCTGATTAGAATAGTTAATACTAATTATCGAATTTATTTGCTAGACTGCGCTCATTCCATAAATAACGCCCTTTAGAGTCTTTCGTGCCACCTAATCCCGCTCAGTTATCTGAGACGAACAAACCTACACAAGTGACTGCAGCCTCCTTTTGGAAGCGGTTCTTCGCTTGGGTTTATGACTTGCTCGGCGCGCTAGGGATCTTTATCCTGGCTTTAGCAGTTGGTCTGTTAGTACTGAGAATTGTTACCTTACCTTGGGTCGATAACTTTAGTAGTGTTTCGGCTGCTGTTAGTAATAATATATTCTGGTGGGTTTATCTATTCTTGTCCGTTCAATATTATTATGTCTGGTGCTGGGTTAAGGGTGGGCAAACCGTTGGTATGAAGACCTGGCGATTGCAATTGTATAAAGCTGATGGGCGTTTGCTCAACTGGAAAGAGGCTTACATTCGATCGTTTTTGTCCTTTGCGGGACTGGGGAATATTTGGTGTCTTTTTGATGAGGAAAATCGGGGGTGGCATGATTTTGTTTTTGATACCCGGGTTGTTGAGCTGCCTAAGAATTATTATAAGAAACAAAAACAAAAGCCGTTGATTTAGTCATTTTTGTTTTTATGGTAAAAAGCGTTTCCGCAACGCTGCGAAACCGCTCTTGATCTTTAAAACTAAGTCTGCCCATGAATAACATCCCCAATTAATTTAGACAAACGAGCAAGAGCAACTTCAAGCTTAGATATCGCATGTTCATAACCATTTCTACTAAGTGACTCTTCTATCAAAAAGCTGTCTTTGGAAACCAAACCCCCACCCTTATTAAAAATCCAAAACTGCCCAGACGCTACCACTTTATTCTCACGATTATTGATTTGAAACTCTGCCAACTCAATACTCAACCGAAACTTTGGTTTCTGCTTCCAACGACCATTCTTATTTTCAAATCGATAGTCTGACAATTGATTTTCAAGATGATTACGAATAATTCGTGACGATGCACTTTCTAAATTTTCCGCCCATCGATGAACGTTTGATATTTGTAATTGATGATCTGTTTTTTGGATCACTAACCCTTGCTGGCGTAAAAAATCGGCAAGAATGATTGGTTCTATTAATATTAGAGGTCGCTCAGTTATATCATTAATTTCATTCACTTCAGTTAATATATTATCTTCCGATATATTTTGAACGAGTCCTAATTTGTAATACCGAACAGTTTCAGTATCACTGGCACAACTCGTCAACACCAAAAGCATCATCAAACACCCAAAAAAGATGACTCTAATCATTATTATTTCCTCTCGGTTCAACTTCGTCCGTTTTCTTACCACCAAAAATAAGACTATTAGGTTGATGATTTAATTGTGATAACACGGGGGTCAATTCTTTCATCATACTTTCCATCGCGCCAATCATATTTTGAATGTCTTGATGGGTTTTTGAACCTTCAGAAAAGTCCTTCGCTAACGCTTCGAAACCTGCGAGAGTTTTATTGACATTTGCAATTAAGAACTGACTTTCTGCATTATCTAACAAACTGTCAACTTGATGTGAAGCCTTGCTAAAATTAACCATCGCAATTTCCATTTCTGCCATTGCATCGCTGGCATTATTGACTAAATCGTCTAGAGACAACTTGGAAACTGTCCCCAAAATAGTATCCAGCTTTTCTAGTAAGTTATCAATCTCGCTAGCAGCCGTTGGAATAACATGATAACCGCTAAAAAGTTGCTCGACGCCACTAGTTCCCGCCACATACTGTATTTCAATATATTTACTGCCGGTCAATAAGCTACCTGAGCTGATGAACCCATGTAGCCCAGAGGCTATCATTTTTTTAACCGCTGCTTTGACTTTAACTATTTCGGATTCATGGTCGTCCATACCCAAACGTGCTGGCTCTATTTGAATTAAAACAGGTATCCGTGTGTTTTTATCCAGCAGATTCTTCATACCATCATAATCGATATCAGTTCTAACAACCGTACCAATACGAACACCTTTATACTCAACTGGTGCACCTGGACTCAATCCACGGATAGATTGTCCAAACAACAGAACAAATTCTTGCGCGGTTTTAAATTGTTTTTGTAACACTTCGGTCTTATTGGAATAAATCGAATAATATGCACGTTCAGTAACAACATCTCCTGCAGGCAAATTGTCGGGAACGTCAAAAGTCACTCCACCACTCAAAAACGTCTCAATGGTTCCTGTTTGTACTCGAACACCATCCGATGAAAGCTCCATTTCAATTCCGTTGATCCTCCAGAAACGTGTATTGGTCGTAACCAGTTTATCGTATGGACTTTCGATGAAAGCGTTGTAATAAACCTTTCTTTCGTCAACATTAAAATGTACGAATTCGATCCTGCCGACTTTAATCCCTCGATAAATGATCGGATCGCCAATATCTAAACCTGACCGACTATCGCTGTCTAAAGTAATCCGTAGTCCGGGGGTTCCTAATGGTGTGACCGGCGGGTTTTCTAAACCAAGAAATTGTTCTTTTGTTTTTCCCACAATCCCGGGGGATAATTTAATATACGAACCTGACAAGAATGTTGATAACCCTGAAACGCCTCCGCTACCAATACGGGGTTTAACAACCCAAAACAAGGTGTCGCTTTTTAACAGATTTTCAGTACCCTTATTCAACCTAGCGGTAATTTGAATGCCTTTAAAATCATCATTCAATTTGAGATCGACCACTTTGCCAATAGTGATATCTCTTAACTTTATTTTTGTATTATCGATCTCTATTCCTTCGGCGGTTTCAAATGAAATTGTGATCAATGGACCTTCATCTGACCAGGTCTGATAGACCATCCAGGAACCGATAAAAATTGCGACAATCGGTATAAACCAAACCTTGGAAATTCGATGCACATGCGTAACATCCGCAGTATCCGATTCTATTTGATTGGTATCGTCAAATTCGGACATGTTATTCAATACCTTCATTCATATCTAGTTTTTCCCAAATCAATCGAGGATCAAATGTAAACGCCGCGATCATCGTAGTAACAACCATAGCGGCAAATGCGATAGACGCTTCACCTGGCATAATGTTGATCAAGTTACCCATTTGGATTAAAGCCACCAAAGTCGTAACGACAAAAACATCAACCATTGACCACCGTCCAATAAACTCTGTTATTCTAAACATCGTATGATTATTCTTAAGAAAGCGTATTCGTTTTACGTTTACAGAGTAACATAACCATCCTAGTGCTAAAATTTTTACCACCGGCACCATGACACTAGCAATAAAAATAATTATAGCTATCGGATAAGATCCATGTTCCCACAAAGTAATAACTCCGCCAATTATAGTACTCGGCGTTTTTTCGCCAATATAGGTTGTATTCATAATAGGATAAACATTGGCTGGAATATAAAGAATGATCGAGGTAATTAAAAGCGCGATGGTATTTTGCAACGCGTTTTTTCCTCTATAGTGAATTTTGGCTCCACAAAAACCACAGCGACGAATACTATCATCATTTAATTGATAACACATCCCGCAGGTATGTTTATTATTTGCTCTACCGGTATTTTTATATTTATTTAATTTATCCATAATAAATCAAACAGTATTCCGGTGGTGGCGCAACCAGTTCCACACTTGATATTTATCTAAGAACAATCGAGTCATCGCCATACTAATAATATAAAAAACGAAAGAAAAAAACGACCATCCAAACTGAATATGTGCCAACGAAGAAATTTTTACCATACTGATCAAAATACCGAGCAAAAAAATCTCGGTCATATTCCAAGGCTGGATATAAAAAACCAGTTGCAAAATGTTTTCAGTATAAGGTAGTGGTTTACTCAACTTTGACGAGAGCAACACGTAGTTAATACCAAGCAAAATCAACGCCGGGATGAACACGGTAGTGGCTAGCATAAACATTACCACACTTACGTAAGTTTCATCTCCCATACTTTGTAAAGTCTGTACGAAAGAAACTGTTTTCTCTTTGCCTTGAGAGGTTAAAATCAAAAACGGAAAGATAAGAGTCAGCGACATAAAGATCAACGCGGTAATAGAAAAAGCGAAAAGTTTACTTCTAGCATGATTAAAAAATCGGGTAAAAACGAATCCACAGCGGGGGCAAGATGCTTTTTGACCATCATTAAGTACTGGAATATCGACGATTAAATCGCACTCAAGGCAAGCGAGTTGTTTGCTAGGAGACAGCAGAATTGTAATCCTTCATAAAAACTATAAATGTTTTAGTAAGGATATTAGAAAAGACCTTATTTTACAAATAGATGTGAGAATATACTCGCTATTGCCAGTTTAGGTCTCTAATAGTAAGCTACCTATCCCAAAATGATGCAAGTCAACAGACAAAAACAAGGAATGAGCAATGAAATTGCGATTTTTCAGCATAACAGTAATTCTAGTAGCTCTTTGTCTAGTCAGTGCGATAACAACCGCTGAAGCTCTCTATCGTATCACTTTACTTAGAGCCACACCCGGTTCCTTGGCAACATTGATTAAACAAACTTCTGATTATAAATCAAAACAAAACGACAACGTTTCGATCATGCGGCACAGTCAAGGTGATCACTGGGATTTAATGTTGTTAGAGCCCGCAGGAAAAAACCCACTAGATATGTATGATTTCAGAAACTATGCTGATTTTCAACACAGTTTTTTAGCAAAATCAAAAGCTGAGTGGCACCAACTCAATGAAAAAACCAAAATACGCGGTATGTTTCATATTGAGATGTTCCATGCACTTCATGGCAAAGCCGACGAATTATTGAAACAACGAAAAACCAATGTCATTTTTTACGTAGCCACGCAAACGAATAAAAACTCTAATATCAATTCCTAGCTAGTTTGAGAATTTTTGCTGGATTATATCCCTTAACAACTACACCATTAATTAGCAAAACAGGCACTCCTCTTCCACCTAAATTTTTATGTTGTTCTCGACCAATCTGAGAAGTTTCAATATTATACTCATAATAAGGTATGCCATTTTCCTGCAATAACTTACGGGCTTTTGCACAGTAGCCACACCAGGATGTAGCATAAAGGATCACTTGTCCACTGTGCGCGTCAGCATAGTCTGGTGGTGGGTTAATTACTTCTAGTATCGATCCCCATTTTTGAATTATTACTAAGGCGATAACTATGGCTATTAATTTCTTCATTTGAATATTTTTAAGTTTTACATATTATTAAGTTGTTAGCATATCATGCGTCGATGTAAATTAATAATATTGGCTTATTTTTAGTTGTTTTGGTACAACGCATCACATACTAAAATATTCCAAATATCCATTTTATGGTTAATTTTTTTACTAATTTCGATAATTTCTTGGAACCCGTTGACTCACACCGCTGATCAAATCGTATCCTATGGTATCAGCATAACTAGCCACTTCATTTGCGCAAAGGTTTTCGCCCCACAACTCGACCAAGTCGCCCATACGTGCGTTTACTATATCGGTCACATCTACTGAAATCAGATCCATAGAAACAATTCCTGCCAGCTTAGCTCTTTGACCATTGATCAAAACCGGAGTACCATTTTTTGCTTGTCTGGGATAGCCATCAGCATAGCCAACTTCGATAGTAGCTATTTTTGAATCTCGCTCTGCTCGCCATTTTTTACTGTAGCCAACAAAGTCTCCCTTTTTTACTTCTCTTATTCCAATAACTCTTGACTCAAAAGTCATTGCCGGAATTAAGTGCTCATCACTCTCATGACAAATATCAAATAACGGTAATCCATAGAGCATTATTCCTGGACGATTCCAATCAAAATTGGCGCTTGGTAAGTGAGCTATAGCTGGTGAATTTGCAAAGCTAAGTTCAATATTTTCATCACCATTTACAAAAAATAGTGTGTCGGTGAATTGTTCTAACTGCCGTGCAGTTTCTTTATTATAAAATTCACTGGCACAAGAAAAATGCGATGAAATAACAACCTTTTCATTAATCCATTTACAAGCTTTAGTTTGTTCTAACACACCTCTCAACTCACTTTTACTAAAACCTAACCGGTGCATACCTGTGTCAAACTTTAACCAAATACTAATAGCTCGCTCATGTGGAGTTGAAAGTAAAAGGTCGAGTTGAACCCTATTGTGGATAGTAATCCACAAATCGTTTTCACAAGCATAATTTAGTTCTTCTACTGATGAAATACCCTGCAAAATTAGAATATTTTTTTTTATTTCTGCCTTTCTTAATTCAACAGCTTCATCAAATATAGCAACCCCAAATGCTGGCACTATAGACTCAAGTGCTTGCGCGACTTCTACCAGACCATGTCCGTAAGCATTCGCTTTAATGATAGCCATATTCTTTGAGCGAGGAGCCCATTGATTAGCCATCTCATAATTGGATTTGATGTGACTCAAATTGATAATTGCTTGTGTATGTCTCGACATTTTTAGTTCTGAAAAATTATAGGCTAAGAAATAACATTTTATAATACAAATAATCCGACGACGAAATATAAAACAACTGAAATCGATCCAGCGAATAACGCATAAGGCAATTGGGTTTTTACATGCTCGAGTAAATCACATCCTGATGCGATAGCTGAAACAGCTGTGGTATCTGAAATTGGGGAACAATGATCACCGAAAATACCACCACCCAAAATAGCGCCAATTATCAGTGACGGTGGTAATTCCATCACTTGAATAATTGGCACACCAATAGGGATCAATATTGCAAAAGTTCCCCACGATGTTCCTGTGGAAAAAGAAATAATACCGCCGACAAGGAATATCAGTGGTGCTACAAAATAAATCGGTAAAAAGTCGCCTACAATTTGTGAAATATAAATGCCGGTTCCTAATTCTTTTAAGCTTGCGCCTAAAGCTAATGACAATAGCACAATTGTTACTAAAGGAAGTAATTCCCCCATACCAGAAAAACCAATTTTTACTAATTGCCTATGTTTGAATCGCCCACTAAAAAGCATCATTATATACGCAACTAAACAAGCAAGGCTAGTTGCATAAAAGACCGACTTAGATCCGCTACCGGCAGACAACACGCCATTGCCCGTCCAAAACATAAATCCAACCATTCCGCCAACCATAACGAGGATAGGAATTAACATAAAGCTAGCGTGACCAGCGCTTTCAGGCTCTCGCTCTGCTTTTTGTTCGCTCACCGACTGATTAATATCATCACTTTTATCATTTTTTTTGTTGTGTATATGAATTGGACTACTAGCAAGCGATCCATAATATTTTCCACTATAGGCAGAATAAAACACGATTGCCAAAGTTATCAGTGCGTAAAAATTAAAAGGTACTGAACCCCATAAAATTTCGGCAGAGCTTAATTCAAATTCATAATTACTCAGCAATGCTAATACATAAGCACCCCAAGCGTTTAACAAAATAAGAATACAAACCGGCGCGGAAGTACTATCAATAATATAGGCGAGCTTCGCTCGACTCAAACCAAACTTATCAAACAGTCCGCGAGATAAAATTCCGGCCGTTAACACACTAAGGTTAGATTCGATAAAAACGACAATACCAGTAAAACTAGCCATTAAAGAAACTTGTCGCGGAGATTTAGCAAATCCTTTGCCTGTCAAACTTGCGACTAATCCAATCACGCCACCCGATTTTCTCATAAAAGCTAACAAAGCCCCGACCATCACACTAAAAATCAAAATTCGTGTATTACCGGCATCGGAAAAAACGGCTGCGATTCTTTCTAAGGTATTTAGTCCACCTGAGAGTGGAGCCATTATCGATTGATTGGCTAACTGTAGCCATTCTGACAAAAAAATAGCCATCACTAGAGCAAGAATGACTTCTTTTTTCCAAACAACAATGACCACCGCAATCAGCGGTGGAAGAATTTTTAGCCATTCCATTTTAAAACCTTTTATTACATCTATTTAATATTTAGGGTGCCTCTAAAAATAGTGCTTTTTTCATGAGAGCAAGGAGGCTTCGCGCGGAGAACCGCAATGTATATGGAATACATGAGGATTCGAGCACGAAGCTGACGCAGCTATCGTGGAAAAAGTGCATTTTTAGAAATACCCTTTAGCTGAATTCGTATAATTAAGTGCATAACCTCTATGACCAGCTAAATACTTCACTTAGGTTTGCAAAATCAAGACTCAAGTGTCAGGTAGATAGCAACCAAAGCACCTACAGAGGTCAAAATGACCTATAAACACTTTAGTTTTTAGGAAAGGTATTATATCCAATTATCCTTGAAAGACACAATGAGCCATGCCGAGATTGGGAACAATCTTGGTCATCCGATAACAGCAAAGAACTGACTCATCATAAAAAAATATCAAATGAGGTCACGTGCGGCACGTGCTTTGCGAAGCCTTAGCACTCATAGGAGCGAGGTCAGAATGAAAATGCCAACGAATTACTCAAGTAGTATTTTCCAAAAAGTAGGGAATTAATAGAGATCTCGAAGCAACAGGTTTTCAAGACAGTCCATAAGCTCAATAGCCTCCCTAGAAAATGTTTAGGCTATAAAACACTCTATAAAACCTTTGAGGCACTGACAGGACTTTCTCAAAAAGGTTTAAGAGGTATGTTCTTATGACTAAAATTCCGTATAACGACTACACTTATTAAAAGAATTTGAACTAAACTTATTTTATGGACAAAAAAACACGCCCAAGTAATATCAGTCACCTGCCGATATCAAAGCAGGAAGAACATAATCAGGCGCTCAGCGCTGCGTTAAATGATCTGATCAAAAAAGCAAGATACAATCAATTAACTCAAGAGAAGTATTTTGAGTTAGAGCTGCATTTCCTCCAGTCTACTTCGCTTTTAACACTTTTTGACAGGTTATTGAACGATCTCGCGATTAAATTAGATTTAGAACTGGTGGAATTACAGCTGATTGATCCTAACAATGAAACTCAGCTGTTAGTCCACGATATCTATGGCAAGTTAGATTACAAGAACCTTCAATACATAAATCATCCACAACCCTTACAAAAACTTTACGATAATGACTTCAATATCAAGCTGAGCCAAAGTTCTAACCTAATCAAGAACCTATATAAATTCGCCTCCAGAAGAGTCCATAGTGTCGCCTTATTACCATTAATTCGTGAAGACCAATTAATTGGCAGCATACACTTAGGTAGTCATAATAAACAACGTTTTGCGCCAGGTCTCGATACGTATTTTTTGCAGCACTTGGGATCGATTATTGGTATCTGTGTTGAAAACGCACTTAATCAAGAGCAGTTCAAACTTTTGGGCTTGGTCGATCTGCTAACAAAAACAAAGAATCGTCGTTATTTCATTCAATCACTAACAAAAGAAGTTGCACGAGCGAGCCGCTCCCAAACACCTATTTCTTGTCTTTTTTTAGATCTCGACCATTTTAAATTAGTGAATGATAAACACGGACATCTGACGGGCGATCGAGCACTTCAATCTGTCGCCAAATGTATCATGCCATTGTTAAGAAAGTCCGATGTGCTATCAAGATTTGGTGGTGAAGAGTTTACTATTATGCTGCCAGATACTAACCAATCTCAGGCACTTGAAATCGCGGAAAGAATCAGAAAAGAAATTGCCAAGATTTCAATTATGGACGATCATGAACGAAATTTTTCCATCACAGTATCGATTGGAGTCAGTACTTGGCAACCAAGTCAAGACAAACCACTCACTTTTGAAGAAGCGCAAAATTATCTGATCAGTAAAGCTGATAAAGGCGTCTACCTTGCCAAAGAATGTGGTCGAGATTGCGTACAGGTGGTTATTTAGTCGTATTAATCTCGCTTGTTCACGGCAACTCTTTCATTCGTAAATAAGTCGCAAACCTTGGCGTGTTTTTATTAGTTTTGCCTCTAAAACGGTAAGTGATCTCACTATTAATCGGAGGTGGAGACAAGCGCTCTTTAACACTAAATCCGCTGCCAATTTTAAAACGGATGCCATCCTTATTAATGACTTCAATCGCACCAAGCATATTTTTATACTTTCCCTTTCCTTCAATGTGAGCAATCACTTTCGCTTCTTCGTCATCAAAAGGCTTGAGTTTTTGCAGATCGGAGCTTCGCCTAGCTTGATAAAGCGAATCTTTTCGATGAAGCATTAAGCCTTCACCACCTTTCGCAACCACCAAGGCAAGATGTTCATCGAGTATCGCTTTTGAGCTGATTTTCATCTGTTTTACAAAAGTTAAATATCGACTGTTGTTCATCTTCTTGAGTAAACGAAGATTCTGATAACGATTTTCAAAAATCGACAAATCCTGCGGCATATCAAATACCACATATTTAACCAAATACCATTCGCTGTCCACAGGAACCTGCTTACGAACGATGCCAGATAATTTTTCAAATTTATTTCGACCAAGCCAAAGCTCACCATCAAGTGCAATCTTGGGGAAGTCTTGGGTAAACCACATAGGTGCATTGATATAGTGACCGCCACGGGTGATTAAATTTTTACCATTCCAGTAAGCTCTGACACCGTCCAGCTTTTCACTAACCAAAAACTTCGATATATCAACATCTTCATTAAAATTTTTGGCTAACAGAAAAGGCGGTGGTGGGCTATCCCGGTTAACTAGAGAGTTCTTATCCGTCGAAGCGTGAACTATTCCGGCTAAGGCAAATGGGATAAGAGCGAGTGTAAATCGAATTGTTTTATTAGGGTGTTCAATATTATTCCTGTCCATGTTAATACTCCTTATATTCATGTGGAAAAGTAATTATCTGACGATTCATTGACAAATAAAAGAAGATATTTGCGTATCTGTTTGTGAGATATTGGCTATTTGACAACTTACGCTTATGACTATCGAATATTAGTAATTAACAGCGTTAATCTAAGCCTAAAATAATATATCAAAATGAGATATTCGTACCTATACTTTAACTAAGTTATAAACACATTCAGTATAGGAGTACATGGATATGAATCTAAGACACGGAGAAAAGCAACATACTTGGTATCGTAGTGATCGCTTTTATCATACTGCCGATGGTTGGTGGTTTTCGACCAGAGAACATACTGAACTCGAACCATTTATTTCAGAAAAAGACGCAGAAGCTGAATTGTTCTTATATATTAGACAAATAAATATTTTTGGCTATTTAACGGCTCAAAGCAAAATTAATTGAAAGCCCAATCATCACTAATAGATTGGGCTTTAGAGAAAATAACAACTAACCTTTATTTCTCAAATAACTAATAACATGTGGCTAACACTTTAAATACAATAAAATAATCAAGGAAGTACAAAAGGATCAACCTTAGGACAACGTCCATGCACACTTTGGTTTCCGTGGTAATAGGCTGTACTCGAGCTAAAACGCCCTTTAGTTTTCATGTATATGCTTGTCGCCAAACACATTTCGCCTGAAGGTTCTGGGCGAATAACTTGGCTTCCGCTAGCACTGTCTGGTTTCTGTACCGATGTTACGTATACCTGAGCGCCCTTAGGTGCTATATTTCCTGATATTGGATTAGAATCAGTATATTGCTTACTTTTGTCTACCAAACATTCGTTAGATGACAAACACGCCAGTCCAGTTACTGTCTGAGATTTCGATCTACAAGTCCAACAACTGCTAACATGTAAATCTACGCTAGATGTATTATAGTCAGGAGAAACGGTGGAATAAAGGTTCGGTATATCATTGTAAAAGGAAGTGGTTAAGCTGGTAGAGCTCGGATTAACACAACTACCCCATTGATTGCTGTCTGAACAATGCTCGGTATATTCAGCTAATTGCGCTCTCGCATTATGACACCTAAAACGATATTTGTTAGCGCTTATTTGTGCATCGACACTTCTTAAAGCATAACAACGTCCATTCACCTGATGATCAAGAGAAACCCAGCGAGTTAAATCGCTTCTATCGGCTCGATAATCTTTATACACTTGAAAATAGTCTAAATTATTATATTCAACAGGAACTGGATAATGCCTTAACTCCTTTGACAAACCGATATACCCACTCGGTGTAACACCAGCAATAAAATTGTCTACATAGCTACGTATATTATCGATGCTTATAATTTGGGTGCTAGTTTGAACACTCGATCCACCTTCAGTATGAACTTTTAGAGAGATGTTGTTTGACTGAAAAAACTCTCTGGTTTCATTACTTATAGTACCCGAAGCACTACCACCAAAGATCTCTCCAATTTTTATTTTTGCGTTAAAAGAAATTGACTCCATTTCTGATGACGAGGCGTCGAGGTTTTCAATTTCTAAGAGAACATAAAGTCGCGCACCATTGACAACTGAGCTCACGTATTTATCACCACATTGTTTTCGAAAATGCGTTTCACTCGTTGTAGAACCATCGAAAGGTTTAATATAATTAGTTTTCCAATAGTTTTTAATCTCCAAAGGTTGAGATGATTCTAGATCGAGGCGCTCAGATTTTCTTTCCCATCTGACCACTACCCGTGAATAATCGCGTTTCATTTGTGACTCTCGAAACAATTTATACCTTCCATCGGCATTTAAACCAAAAGCCCCGATAGACAGAGAAAGATCGGCAGAAATATCAATATCGAGTTTCTTATAAAGATCTTGAATAGTCGTCACCTCCTGATAGTCCCAGATGTCACTCGATATCGGCGTACGTCTTACGGTTAGGTTGGTTGGCTCCAAACAAACACCTTCTGCAGCATACGCACCTTCCGTCAACCCAAAACCTTTCCCTAAATTTAGCTCTAATTCATTTCGCGTTTTTTGCCCTTGCACTCTGTCAACGTCTACGAATTTTTTACTATTAGTCATAAATGAACTATCTGATTCTCTAGACAACTCGAGTCCAGGGTACATAGACGAAAAATTCGGTTCTGGTAAACTCTTTATTGTCATTTGGTATCCATTCCTATAACTGCTACCCCCAGCACTATTGCTTCCCTTTACGCGATAAGTATATTTTCCATCAGCTCGGTTGGTAACCAATCGACTGGTACCGTATCCACTATATATTTGAACCCAACTGCCATTGTTTTTACGTTCTTCCAAATGATACCGAACAGAATATCCGTATCCATTACTAGCGCCCCAAACAACTTTAACGTCTCCTCTTGTGTAAGATGCGTAATCAATATCCGCAGGTCGACTTGGAACAGAGGTCGGGCCTCCACCGCCTCCGCCTCCGCCACCACAATCATCAATTGGGATTAGTTGAGTTTCAGCCGATATTGTCTTACTATTTTGCTGCAAACATGGATCAATTAAATTAGTTCCAACTTCAGTGGTAGAAAGTTTTTCACTTTCAGTAACTTCCGTTTTGGGTTTAGCCTCAAGGATCTGGCTACCTAATAAAAGAACGACTCCCGATAACATAGAGGTTACCGATATTGTCATTTTAAATTTTTTAATTTGCATATAAACTCTCCAAATAGAGTATTGAAAGATTTGAACCAAATATTTCTATTTCCTACCTTGTCAGATAAGCAATGCCTTTAAACCAGCAATATCAATATCGACTAAACCAAGGCTCAAAACCAGTCTATTAATATTTTAATCAATAAACATTAGTTATCTATGAAAAACTTGTTAGTTTTTTATGAAGAAGTTATTAAGCTTGCCCATTTTTGTCACTTATTACTGTATATTTTCCAGAACGTTAGCGATATACTTGGTGAATCTAATCTTGTTGTTAAACTGTCCAAATATGGAAGAAAAAATTCGTTATATTGTAAGCGATCACCTTATTGAACCTAATTTAAACCGTATACTTATTAATGAAACTCATCACAACGTAGAACCAGTTGTGATGGATTTGCTAATGTTCTTTTTGTTAAATGCGGGCAAACCTCTATCTCGCGAAGAGATTATTTTTGAAGTGTGGAAAGGAAAAATTGTAGGTGATGGTTCACTAAACAGAAATGTCGCAAGTATAAGAAAACTACTAGACAATAAACCAGATAATCCAAGTTGCATTAAAACCATTCCAAAAGTCGGATATTTATTTCAAGCAAAGGTTAAAACTGTTTCACCCTCAAAAAGTACACGTCAATTAGATAATTATTTGTTATCATCAATCAATTTAAACACGATAAAGACTTTAGTTAATTCTATTTTTTTGTCAAAAACAAGCTATGTTGTCTTTACCGTTTTGTTATTTGCGCTCTACTATTTTAATTCAATTACGGTGAATAACTTTGAAAATTTGCAATCAAAAAACACAGAAGCACTTATTAAATACGAAACACCACCCAAACGAAACTACTCGTCTTATAAGGTAAACCGCCAAATAACTCTATCGCCGAAAAATAAAAAAATGGCTTTTTGTTTTGATGGTATTGATGATTACCACGAAATTGCTTCAGCAGATACTATCGATATTGGCACCGGTAATTTATCCGTTACAGCTTGGGTAAAAACTAAAGCGATGAGTACCGTCATGATTATCGACCAACGTCGAGAACATATTGAGGGCAACGTGCAAGGTTATAGCTTGCACATATATGATGGTCAACTAGGTTTTCAATTAGCGGATGGAAATGGTAACTGGGAATGTAAGTTTGATCCTGACATATCTTCTTGCACCAATTTTTCTTCTGATACTTTTATCTCTGATAATCAATGGCATTTTGTCGCCGTTACAGTAGATCGAAATAATCCAGCTGGATTAAATTTTTTCATCGATAAGCATTTTATTAAAAGCGCAAACCCCACTATGAGAAAAGGCTCACTGACAACTCAAGAGCCGCTTAGAATTGGAAGTCGATCATCATCTTTTACGGGTCTGTTTCCCGGAGATATAGGAGAAGTTAAAATTTTTAACTACGAATTGAGTGCTGAGGAAGTCGTTCAACAGTACGAAAAAGGATTGTTCCGCTCGTGCGAACCTAATCGAGCTCTGGTAAACCGCTAGTTTAGAATTGAATAATTTTTATTCTTTACTCGCCAAACGATAAGCAGTGCCTATTCCGAAAAATAGAAATAATATATCCAACAAATCAAAACTATCCTTTACTAAGTCAAATGTCGAAAAATTTCCCATAAGATCTTGAAAGCCGCCTTTTGACCATTCCTCAAAGCTTATAGAATTATCGGCAAGTCCCTCAAGACGTGGTACAGTCGCTGTCATAAAATCGTTAATTTCGCTATCTGAAATTTTCTCCGGATCTTCAGAATAAGAATAGCCATAATCAACCATAAATTGTTTCTGTGATTCTTCATCAATAACGGTGCTGGCATACATTTCTGCAATGGCTTTTTCAGCGTTATAAACTTCTCGTAAGTCTTCTGGCTGAGAAACGACTGTATCAGTAAACTCATCTTTAAGACTAGCATAAGTTAAATATTTACCACCAAAAATGGAAAGTAGCGCTAACACACCACAAATAATCCCGGCAGTTTGACCACGCGAACCAAACATAGCCGCCGCAAAACCAATCCCACCGCCGATCCCCCAAGCAATCAAACCTAGTTCATAGTCAAACATAACCGCGATAAACTTCCAGACAAAAGCACCAACAATGGCTGCCGCGATACTCGCCATCAACGCGCCGGAGCCGAAAGAAGATCCTTCAACGACAGAAATATCTTCTTCGGCAATATTTTCATCATTAGTATTTTTTAAATGTAGATCTGATTGAACAACCGCTTGTTGTCCGGGGCTTGTCAAAAAGTCTTCATTGTTTTCATTTTTAATCGCCCCTTGCTCGGATTGTTCGACTGCTTTTTCCTCCATAGGCACCAGCGACATTTCACTTAAAGCGGGCGTAACATCCTGTGCGATCCTGCGTAATTCTACAGAAGCGCCAAATTTAGCTAACGCAGATTTAAACTTATACGCTGTTTTATGATCCACTTTTCTGCGTAAAGTAATCGCTTTACCTGAGAAGTAGGTCTCTAGTTTTCCTGGTTCTAGTTTAAAGACCTTTGCAAAATTTGTTCGAACAGTTCCCAACTTAAATCCATCGAGGATCTCTCCCTTAAAAATAACGTTATATTGATCTGACATAGTTTATTCCTTACTACTTTTATCGACTTACATTTATCTGTTGTCTAATTTAATAATTAGCTTTCTTCTTTAACTCGCTTAACCATCACATCAAACATCGACTTCATTTCATTAGATGGTTCACTTCCTATCAAACTAACCACTATAATCGAAATTGAACTAAATACCACGCCTGGAACAATTTCATACATATAACTACTTAGAGATTGACCATCAATTAAAAAAGGTCCGTAAATCCAAAGCAAAACAGTAGCCGCTCCGACCACAATTCCTGACAAGGCTCCCGCAAAAGTCATTCGTTTCCAATATAGACCAAAAATAATCAACGGCCCAAATGCGGCACCAAATCCTGCCCATGCATTGCTGACTAACTGTAAAATGGAACTGTCACGATTGTAAGCTAATCCAATCGCAAATAATGCGACTGCAGCAACACAAACGCGACCAATTAAGACTAACTCTTTTTCGCTGGCATTTTTCTTTAAAAACGCCTTGTAAAAATCTTCCGTCAGTGAGCTGGATGTGACTAATAACTGAGAAGAAACAGTGCTCATAATCGCAGCAAGGATCGCGGCTAATAGAAAACCAGCTATCAACGGGTGAAATAAAACTTGTGATAACAGAATAAAAATTGTCTCCGCATCGTTTAGTGTTAAACTATTTTTTGATACATAAGCGATCCCAAAAAACCCAGTCGCCATTGCACCAACTAACGCAACAATCATCCAACTCATGCCAATGCGACGAGCCGTTTTAATGTCCTTAACCGAACGTATTGCCATAAACCTTACAATGATATGTGGCTGACCGAAATACCCCAACCCCCATGCGAGCGCAGAAACAATTCCCAAAATACTCGTACCAGAAACCAGGTTAAGTTTTTCCGGGCTAAGGTTTGAAATAGTATCGTGGATCGACGAATAACCATCCAGCTCAATAAGAACGACAGCAGGCACTAGAATAAGTGCAATAAACATGATACAACCTTGTACAAAGTCCGTCATACTAACTGCTAAAAAACCGCCAAATATTGTATAAACCACTACCACACCAGCAGTAACATAAAGTCCTAACTCATAACTTAATCCAAAAGATGATTCAAATAACTTACCGCCTCCAACCACACCGGAAGACGTGTAAACCGTAAAAAAAACAATGATTACAATGGACGAAATAATCCTTAACAATCGTGTTTTGTCTTCGAATCGATTTTCAAAAAATTCTGGCAAAGTAATCGAATCCGAAGCTAACTCTGTGTACATTCTTAATCGTGGTGCGACAACGATATAATTGATGTAGGCACCAACAACCAAACCAATAGCAATCCAGAGATTATGTAACCCCGTTAAATACATAGCACCGGGTAATCCCATCACCATCCAACCACTCATGTCCGATGCCCCTGCTGAAAGAGCGGTAACCGCTGGTCCTAATTGACGACCACCTAACAAATAGCCAGATGAATCGGCTTTAGTTGTTTTAAAAGCATAAAGACCAATCCCTAACATAGTAAGAAAATACAGCGAAAGAGAAATTATTGTTCCAGTTTCCATTATGACCTCAGTGATAAAATTTACTGATTAGATATTACGGGAAAAAGAAAAGGGAGGGAAGCGTCTAAACCGAGAATAACATCAACCACTTAGAGCGAATTATTCTCAATGTTTAATCAAAGCGGCTCTGGATTAATTGAGTTATCCTAATCTTGAGTTTGGGTTGGTACTTTAGAATCGTAATGAATACTTTTCAAAAAGTCTTGGATTTTACCTGATACATTTGATAAATTGCTTTTTTCGGTATCTATAATCACAATGATTTTAGCTGCATCAAATGTTAAGTAAATTATCCACCTTCTTAGAAGGTGGTTTTGTTTAGAACCCCCTTGAAGGGGGCAGTACTTCATATTTCAGTGGTTATCCCAGTTAATTTATTTTAGAAGTCGAATTGTTCTTGACGTCTTT
>Ga0316204_10002860_pt1 | contig 37125 bp, 37 predicted proteins | sample 6monrhotite_MG_2_FD_205661 | JGI IMG/M metagenome (GOLD analysis project Ga0316204, IMG submission 205661) | Microbial mat bacterial communities from mineral coupon in-situ incubated in ocean water Damariscotta River, Maine, United States -... | ecosystem: Environmental > Aquatic > Marine >... | reverse complement strand
GGAAAGCTTGTAACCAAATGAAGTTTTGGAAAAGCAATAGAATTCCAATTTGCTAGCCAGGCATGAGAACGAATAAATAATAGGCTGATATCACTGGACATTGATGTAATTGGTGCGCCTGGAGGGAGAAACTTCGAACCGACTTTTCGAAACTCTAGAAGAATGGGACACCTATTTTAAGCAGCATGCACCCGCTTTTCGGGAGGTTTCCTGATGAGCAACAAGACAGAAAAAGTACACAATTCCAACAAGATACCAACACCATTTTCTCTTCGTCTGACTTTTGAGGAACGTGCAGTTTTGGAACAAGCTGCAGGAGGAATGCCCTTAGGGGCATATATTCGCGCCCAGCTCCTTGATGGAAAAGAGAGCACTCGAAGAAGAAAACAGCGACGTCCGGTTAAAGATCATCAGGTTCTTGGAGCTGTTCTGGGCGAATTGGGCAAAGCTCGGCTCGCTAATAACCTTAATCAATTGGCTAAATCAGTCAACAAGGGCACTCTGCCCGTTACGCCAGACACGGAAAAAGCTATTCGAGAAGCCTGTCTTGGGGTGAAGCAAATGCGGGATATGCTGATGCTGTCGTTAGATTTTCAGCCCAAAGAAAGGCCGCAATGATCCTCAAAGGAAACCAACGCGCAGGAGGACAGAAACTCGCAACTCATCTTTTGCGCGCTGATGAAAATGAGCATGTAGAGCTTCATGAAATTCGAGGCTTCATGACCGATGACCTACACTCAGCATTTCAGGAAACGCATGCCATAAGTAAGGGCACACGCGCCAAACAATATCTATTTTCTCTGAGCTTAAATCCCCCGCCGAATGAGCAAGTACCAATTGAGGTTTTCGAGGCCGCCGTTGAACATATTGAGCAAAAACTTGGCCTTGATGATCAGCCTCGCGCCATAGTCTTTCACGAAAAAGAAGGCAGGCGGCACGCCCATGCTGTTTGGTCTCGAATAAATACAAATGAAATGAAGGCGATCAATCTACCACACTATAAACTCAAACTCAGAGATGTCGCCAAGGAAATGTATCTGGAACACGGTTGGAAAATGCCGCGAGGATTTGTTGATAGCAAAGAACGTAACCCGTTAAATTTTAGCCGCGAAGAATGGCAACAATCTCGCCGAAATGACCAAGACCCCAGAGCGCTCAAACAAATGTTTCAAGAGTGTTGGGCTATTTCGGATTCCCGTAAAGCCTATGCTCAAGCTCTTCAATCTCACGGTTTTGAATTGGCTCGGGGAGATCGACGAGGCTATGTTGCGGTTGATTATCGAGGCGAAATCTACGCCATCGCGAGATACACTGGCATTCGTACAAAACAAGTAAAAGAGCGCTTGGGTGATCCCAAAGAATTGCCTTCTATCGAAGAGGCTAAGGCACAAATCGGATCACAGATGTCGAAAAAACTTCGTGAACATTTAGATAAAGCCAAAAAGGAACGAAAGCAGCGCTCAGTAAAACTCGCTTTTGAGCGCAAACAACTTGTTGAGCATCAACAGGCGGAGCGCCGAGATTTTAAGAAGAGCCAAGAAATGCGCTGGGATGCGGAAAGCCGCATACGATCTGAGCGATTGGCCAAAGGCCTGCGCGGTGTCTGGCATCGTATAACGGGGCAGCATTATCGCGTGAAGCGTCAAAACGAATGTGAGGCACTCATGTCCTTTCAGCGAGATCGTAAAGAAAAGGACACTCTAATATTTCAGCATATAGCGCAACGCCAAAACCTCCAAAAACAAACGCATGAACCACAAAAAACTCATGGCCTTGATGAAATCAGGCAACTACGCCTGGAAATATCTCGATATAGCGCGATGAAAACAGGAAAACCCTTGGACTTGAAAAAAGAATTTGAAAAAGCTGCAAAAGAGCTTCGCGACAAACCCAAACATACCCACACACGTAAGCCTGATCGAGGCCCAGAACCTGAGATTTAGATGTATTAGTCCAGACTTAATCTTGTGTAACCTACCCCTTATCTTTTTTAACAAATGGCGCTATTTTTTTATCACTAGAACTGGATGAGCCCTAGGGCGCGGACTGCCAGGAAAACACGAAAAGCAGACCAACTTGTTCTCACCAATATTCGGTTTTAAAGCGCCATAGACGCTCTCCATACTAAAAAAAGCACCCTTGTCTCCAGTTATAAAACCACTGTGACCGTTCTGGATTAAGTTCTGGACTATGCCTTCATATCGTTCAACGGCTAAATAACAAAGCTCTTCACATTTTTGAGCGATGTCTAAGGCTGAGGGGCGAGCCTCTAGGTCATACTCCAAGCAACTGTCGACAACAGCCTGAAGCTCCAATGCCAGAGGAGCAAATTGGGGGTTGCTTGTCATAAATGATGGCCACGGCTTGCGTTCTTTGTTTTTCACGTTAACGGCGGCATCAAGATAAACACCAAAAGGAAAATCACCTGTAAGTAGCTTGAACATCATGGCCCCAATCGACCAGATGTCGACACTTTCACCTGGGTTTTCACCAGGTTTTCTAAACATCATTTCCGGAGCCATAAAAGGCAAAGCCCCTTTTATAGTTCCAGAATTTGAAAGAGTGATGTCTCCGGCATTTGCTGCATCATCAAACAATTCCTTCGTTAAAGTTGCGATACCAAAGTCAGTAATTTTTAATTGGTGGACATTTACCCCCTTATTTGACATCACATTGCTTGGTTTCAAATCTCGATGGATAACATCTGCTCTATGTGAAGCCGCGACACCTTTAGCTAATAGGTGAAGAGTTCGTGCTCCGATATGAGGGTCTAGGATGCCAAGCTTCTGTTGTTTTTCATCAAGAGTTTCCCCGTCTATAAACTCTTCAATCAAATACTCGGAGTCACCCTCTATAAAATAATCGAGAGTTTTTGCAATGTTGTGATGATTAACCCTTGCAGCGACAAGGGCGCTTGCCCTAAATCTCTTAGCTGCCAACGCTGTCTGTGGCGTTTTCAATGCAACATCAATATCAAGCAGAGAATCATTAGCTTGATAGACCTCCTGCATTCCTCCTCGGCCGACGTGCTTAATTATCCGGTATCGTCCACCAATGACATCACCAATTGTTATCACGCTGTCACCTCCGGATTAGAAACGTCAAAAGTTACGAATTTACGGTCTCTGCCCGTACCAAATGTCATCACACAACAAGCTGGTAATTCACCGCCTATCACTTGGACTTTGTTGTTCACAGACACCTGACCTGAAAGGCTTGAGATGGTGAAATAGACCCCGTCGTAAGCAATTCCCATTGAACCGAGTGTGCCCACGTTAACTGTTGCCTGTGGAGATGTTGTATTAATTTCGTGAGTTTTCGAGCCAAGAATAAGTAGAGCGCGGTGTCTACCACGGAGTAAGTGACGCCTGATTGTTTCTTCAACATCGGTCATACAAGGCCTATCTGCTGACGTGTAGCTAAGACATTTTTCTATTACTTCAATGACATCATGCGGAACTCCCGCCAATAATGTAGGTAAAACACCATTATTTATCGAGGCTGGGGGGCGCTGTAGCAATTCAGAAGGGACGTTTTCGGTAATCAAAGCAAGAGCTGTAACACCGAAAGCGTAAACATCAATCGCTTGATCGAAGCTAATTGTCGACTTTCCCCACAATTCTGGAGCCATGTATCCGGGAGTCCCAATTATACTTACTGTCCGTGCTTCCAAGCCTTTAGGTCTAGCAAGTCCGAAGTCAAGAATTTTTACTACGCCATCCACATTGACTCTGATGTTATTTGGCTTAATGTCGCGATGGATAATCCCCTCACTATGGATTTCGACTAGTCCGCATGATATCTGCCATATTGTTTTTAAGTAAGCGGTATTAGGTGAAAAAGAAGAGGGGGTGAGATCAGAACCATTTATATGTTCAAGGACAAGGGCTGTTTTTGCTCCTGAAGGGGTTGTTACTTTGATTACATCGTATAGCTGTACAACATGCTTTGATCTAACTTTAATTAGCGCCTTTTGTTCGTCTAATAACCTGCGGTCTTCTTCCCCATCCTGGAGCATTTTCAAGACCACAGGCCTGTTTAAGTGGTTATCGGTACACTGGATGATATCCCCCATTCCTCCCCCAGTAGGGGTGCCAGTGGGTTGGTATCTCACGATTCATCTTCCTTGGTAGGTGAATCGATGACAGGGCCGATAACAATCTCGATTTGCGGACCTTGGTCAAGGCTAGGTTGCTTAGACTTTTTTTTCGCCTTACCTTTTTTTGTATTTCTAGGTTTTTTATTAGTTGCTCTTCGTGATTGAATAGGGTGAGAATCAGGTATATCTAACGGGCTTTCTAGTGGTTCGCTATTATCACCAAGCATTACGACAGGTTCTTTAGCGTCTGGGAATTCTTGCCTATTCCACATTATTTGCAGTGTACCGAACGGGTCCCAGATTTCGATACCAGATCCTTGACTGAGAGTTGAGGGTTTGAGCAGCCCTTGCGTTAAGACTGCTGCAACAGATGCGTTATCAGGCCCCCCCCGCCATTTCGCGACGGTAAGCAATTGCTCTACAGTTTCGTTCTGACTACTAGCATTGATCAGGATATCGGAAAGCAAAGCCTGGCTAACAAAATGCACTCCGTCAGATGTAATAACAATCTTCTCTATGCCTTCCGGTGCAGTTGAAATATGTGGAATTAGTCCCTCGCCCATTCCTATGAACTGCAACAAGTCTCTGCCATGCCCACCTACTGCCTCTTCAAGAGAGTCATCAACCGTAAGACGTCTAATTCCTTCTTCACGACTGTTCTCCATTGTAGCAAAGATACGGCTGTCCCCGACATTCAACGTGAAAACTCTATTGTCTGCGGCAAACAGCACAGCAGAGAGGGTGGCGCCACCATTAGCATGCGAATACTGATAAACTACTTCGTTGGCTGCATTAGCGGCTAATAAGAGTCTATCCTCCGGAGGTTTTTGCCTATAACGAATTAGGGCATTAAAAAAAGCTCCTAGGGTACGTGCGGCACATTCGGAACCATCACGCATTCCCCCCATGCCGTCGGCAAGTGCTACAACAAAATGAGAGCTAGTCGAAGAATGAGCATTGATTCGCATCACAGCGACCTTATCCTGATTTTCTTCGCGTGCAAGACCAATGTCACTTCCAAGAGCAATTGGCAGTTCACAAATAGAATTGATTCCAAAATTTGGAACAGTCCTCGTGAGCCATAGAGAAAATTTTTCGGTTAGCATATTGGGATTTCTTGTGTCAGGTTAGGCTATAGAATGACTATTTTTTGCTACATTACCCTAAATATTCAATGGGGTGCAACCGCTGAAGTCAGGAGCTCGCTTGAGGCGCGCTTAGTCGTATTACAAAACTTTATATTCATAAGCTAGAAAGTTCATTTAACCACCGGCGGTTTATAACGTATCATGTGGAACTTTTGCATATTTTTTCTTCCAGTAGGCTTTTTTATTTTTTCCATCAACAATTTCATTTAACGATTCCATATAACTGAAGGTTTATGCTGTATGAAAATCACGTGGCTTACGTCTAATAGATAATTCTGGCGACGTGTTTTAGAAAAAACAAGCACCACTGATAAGAACGGCGCTTAAGTGTTTAGACGAGCCTAAGATACTTAACGAATAAATGCATTAACTACCAATAAAACTCTATACTAAATATCTGCTATCGACAAAATACCATTATCCCAGAAGAATCTGATTAAATGTCAGCTTTGGCCATATTTCATTGTAATTCGTCTATATGCAGATAGCTATCTGCTTTAGGCTGCTTCCTGAATTTCGCAGCAGATGAATAGGGGTAGCTGAGTCTATTGATAAGACCTTTAGCTAACTCAGATCAACTTTCGCTACTAGCGAATTTGGCTGTACGATTAGATATCGCCTCCTTAAAAAAGAGGTCAGCTCAAGTCCGAGCTAATACAATTTAGGAATATGATACTTTTAAATATCATATTCATCTCCAACGGTAGGAGTTGGTGGTTTAATCGTAATTTCTTTGATACGTTTGCGATGTCGTGCGGGTCGTACTTCTTGACCCTCTTCATCAACAGGTGTGAGATATAAATTACAGCCGCGCACATGCCATACACCAAGCTCTTCCATTTCATGAGCGGCTTGGTATAGCATCTGTCTCAAATCTGCCGTTGTAACTGTTCCTCTAAGTTTTATTTTCATGAGATTTTATCCGCGATGTGATGGTCGCTACCATTGAGTAAGCGTTACTTTCAGCCTATCAAATAAACCTCTACAAACTATGAAGATTATGTGAAATTCACATTAAGCGCCTTATCGCACAACATGATAAGCGGATTTTAGATCGACAGAATAAGCGCCTTATGCTACAACTTAATAAGCGAGTAACTATCCACCATAAAATAGAGCAGGATATACGAATATGGCGACCCCTTCGGAAAAACTAGCTGAATCCCTTGATGTATTAAGAGCACTGCAAGTGCGAAATATTGTCGCCATTCGCTCTAGCGATTTAACACGCACACACCGTGAGCGCTTAATGGCTAATGGCTTTCTGCAAGAAGTCATGAAGGGTTGGTATATACCCGCTCGACCGGATGAAACAGCGGGTGAAAGCACGGCGTGGTATACGGCGTTCTGGCGCTTCATGGTGACTTATCTCGAAACACGATTTGATAATAATTGGTGCCTATCGCCGGAACTCTCATTGTCATTGCATACGGGTGATCGAACAGTGCCGGAACAGCTTTTGGTTCGCGCCCTTAAATCACGAAACAGAGTAACAGGACTTCCCTTTGGTACATCTGTTCTCGATATTCGCTCAATATTACCGCAAGAAAAAGATGTCGAGGACGTTGAAGGTTTACGCGTTTTCTCTATCTCGGCGGCATTGGTGGCCTGTTCTGCTCAGTACTACACACAGAAGCCCATTGATGCACGCGCTGCACTGTCTGTTATCAGTGATGCCTCCGAAGTCCTTGATCGTCTTTTGGAAGGGGGGCATAGCACGATAGCAGGACGCCTTGCCGGAGCTTTTCGAAATATTGGCCGCAATCGAATTGCCGATGATATTGTCAAAACGATGCGCGCTGCGGGTTATGACGTGCGTGAAAATGATCCATTTGAAAGTCAGCCGTCACTGACTTTTTCTACAAGAGAGCGCTCTCCCTATGTAAATCGTATCCGTCTTATGTGGCGCGAGATGCGAGAAGCAGTAATAGAAAGTTTTCCACCAGCTCCCGGACTAACGAAAGATAAAAGCCGTTACCTAAAACATATGGAAGATGTTTATGTAACCGATGCCTATCATTCACTGTCCATTGAAGGCTATCACGTTAGCCCCGAGCTTATCGAACACGTTCGTAGTGGTAACTGGAACCCTGATCTCAACGCCAATGATCGTGAAGATAGAAATGCTCTGGCGGCTCGTGGTTACTGGCAAGCGTATCAGGCTGTGCGCGAAAGTGTGAGCAGAGTTTTAGAGGGTGAAAATCCGGGCACGGTTGTCGATGAAGATCATGCAAATTGGTATCGAGAAATGTTTGCTCCTGGGGTCACGACGGGTTTGTTAAAGCCATCTGATCTTGCAGGTTACCGCAATTGCCCTGTTTATATCCGCCGTTCCATGCATACCCCACCAAACCGAGATGCCGTGCGCGATTCCATGCCTGCATTCTTCGATTTACTGCGTGAAGAAACTGATCCTGCGGCTCGCATTGTTCTCGGCCATTTCATTTTTGTTTACATTCATCCTTATGTCGATGGCAATGGTCGCATGGGGCGTTTTTTAATGAACTTAATGCTCGCGGCGAGCGGTCACACATGGATGGTCATTCCCATCGAGCACCGCAACACTTATATGGCCGCATTAGAAGAAGCCAGCGTAAAACAAAATATTATTCCCTTTGTGCGCTTTCTTGCGGCTCTTTTAAACGAAGAAAAGTGAATGCAACGCATCACGACGATAATGCCCCAAGATAAAATAGAGGCCGCCTTCATTGGCGGCCTAACAATGCGCTAGAACTCATGCGCGTTGGTAACGATCAGGCTACGTTTAATCTCAACGATCTCACCGTTGATTTCCATGTCACGGGCGATAGCCTCATAGTCGATATAGCATTGAAGGTTTTCAGGAATTTCAGTCGTTTCTTCGATTAACTCTTGGGCGTAATCTTTGGCGGTGTCGTAGTGAAGGCAAACATCTTCGTACTTGGGCAAGGCGCTATCCAGATTGTATCCTTGATCCAGAAGGTAGCAAAGGCGTGTCGTGTCCTGTTCGTCCAATTCTTCAAGCTCATCAAACCACAAATCAATGTCGCCTTGACCAATGCTCACTGACTGAGCCAATTGAGCATGACTTGCATCACCGTCGATAAATTGTATTTCAACTTCTTCGCAGCCCTTGTTATTTAAGGCTTCCATACCAGCCTCAAATTGCTCGGTACTCTCGAAATAAAAACCAGTGTGATCGGTGGAATAAGGTTGTGCAAAAAATACGGTCATTGTTTTATCTCCTGTCTAATGTGAAATCGTGGCTTCACGTTAAGCGCGGGATACAGGAGGAACGGAACAGCCCGAAAACCGTCATGGTGCGGCCCGCAAGAATGAGGACACGGTGATGGTTGTAGCCGTAAGGGTAGGCTTGCAGTGACGACGACCGCGCTAAAGTAACCACGATAAATTTCACAAAAGACAGGAGGTAGACCTGTATGGCCACTGCACAAAAACAGACTCTCCAGAAACGCAACTTTATGACCTAACACAGCGCCGTTGAGGCACCCTTGGAAAACGCACAAATTTCAGCGAAGTCCTGAATAATCTATCGAAGGGCTATAACATCAATTTCTCAATAATTAATCAGTGAAGCACAGGGCATACATTCTCTATATGCATTTGATGAGTTAGCTAGCAGGATAGATGTGAACGTATCTCTGAGTTCTCAAGGCTTCACAAGGTTTAGAGCCTGCTTGTGCATTCAGTTCTAGCTTTCAGATCTCCAAAGTTCTATGCACGATCTTAGCGAAGAGCTTTTTGAAAATCCGATTTAACGAAAGACGACAAAGAAACAGCAAGCGATAAGCACTTCTCCACATTCGTTATGACCATAGGTGCGGTTTATCATCCTCCTTCGCAAGTCCGGCCTTACAAAAGGTCGCAAAGATGCGGCCTCCAACCCATGGAGGTAAAAATGAAACTGATAACAACATTTGAATTAGCAGCAAAAAACAAAACCGAGCTTCAAGCTTTATACAAAGAGGTGTTCAATGATCTTGCGCAAAGCTCAATAAATACACCAGAACGCTCAAATGCCCTTGCATCACTTGAAAATATTGAAAGAGAAATCCATTTGAGATTATAGGAAAGCAAACTCCTAGCGGCTCATAGATTTTAAACGCAGTTTTAAAATATGAGAGCTGTTAGGAGTTTATTAAACCTTCCTCTTTATAATTTTCATAACTGCTAATAATAGGGGCGTGAATAGTTGCGCGTTATGAAGGTGTAGGAAATGGTCATTGAGAGAGGGGCAGCGCTGGAGGAATTGAAGGCGAAAATTCCTGCGCAATTCAAACCGCTCAATGACTCCAAAAGCTTACGCGCTGAATTCGACGCTTCGAATGAAGAAGCCTTAAACGCCGTGCATATTTCAAATAAAGTCCTCGAAAAAAAGTTACAGCAAATGGGTGAGGCAGAACTGACCAATGGGGATACAGATTCAGCATTGGCTTCGGGTTACCACATGTTGGCCGCACAGGCAGCTAAAGCAAAAAATGGTGATACGCAGCAACGCAAAAAGAAGCAAGACCAAGAACTTTTCAATAGCATCCTCAGGCTTCAAGCACAATTGGATCGCTTGTATGAAGAAATCGAAGCGATTGATAAACAAATCCAAGTGAATAACAAAGTAATGGAAGCAATTGAGGAAATTCAAGTGTTAGCTGCTGCTAATGAATTTGATCCCGAAAATAACTTTGAACACAAAAAGATGCTGGAATATTCCGGTGTGACTTTGGAAGAGTACAAACTTAATGCACATTCTGCATTAGCAGAACGTATTGAAGAGCTTAATGCTGAAAATGAGCGTTTAGCATTGGAAAGAGAAAATCGCGTTGAGCAAATTCAAGATATAGAACAAAGCGCTGATGCTGAATCGTATTATTCAACCAATCAAGCATTAAAACAGAATATAGAAGCACGGCTCTCTCAGCTTGAAATTCAATCCAATTACGATGTGCAGGATAAATCAGAGTTAGAAAAACTACAAGAAAAGCGTGAGACACTCCAAGAAGTTGATGAAGAAGTCGGTAATTTCATGAGAGCCTTTGAAAAAGGCAAACAGATCGAAAATCCAGAGCAACGTTTGATGTACGAAAAAGATCTTGTCGATAAGGTTTCGGACGAAGCCAAAGATAATTTATCTATGGAGTCCGAGACAGAAAAACTGTTTGAAGATGGGTATTTCGACAAGCTCAATAATCAGACAATCACTACGCTTGCTCCAAGCACGCCATCACTAAAAATGCCTTCAATCTAAAACTTCTTAGAAACTCTTGCTCTCGATAACGGAATGGCACCCTAGGTAAATAAGGATTGCAGCCCCTTGAGTTCTGCGTTTCCAAAACCATCATTGATCAAATATCTCTCTTCAAAACTTGCGACAAGCCCTACTGTATTTGATATATTGGGGTATAAATTAAGTTATTATGGATAACTAGGAATTATGAATATATCTGAAGTAAAAAATTCATGAGAAATTATTGATATGCAGAATGCTAAAGAAATAATTGATTACTTTGATAAATCTAAATCTGATTTAGTCGTAAAGGGAGCAGCAATCCTTGTTATTGGTGAAAGTGGTATAGGTAAGACATGGTTACTACATAAGGTCGTTCAGGCAGAAAAAAAAGATCATTGCGTGATTAATATTGCAGGAAGCAGAGTGCCAGGAGGTAGTGGCCTATCTTGCTTTTATGAGGGCGTGTATTTAGCATTAAAAGACTCAAATATTGAGCGTGAGCAATGGTATGAGCTTGTCAAGAGAGCTACCATGCTATTACCTGGATTTGGAAAACATATTTCATCAATATTAGGTGTTTTGGACTTTAACTCTCTTGGCAAAATCTCAGAAAGAACAGGCTTTCATAATAATGGTCAGGCAGCTCCTCAGGCTGTACGTTTCGTTGAAGCGGTAGCGAGAAAACGAAAAATAATAGTAGTGGTAGATGATGCACAGTGGATTGATGTTGGTACATGGGAGTTTCTTTCATTTATCCTTCGTAATAACAAGGAGCTAAATTGGGTGATCCTGACATTACTAAATGACTCGGTTACCGCACACAAGGATGTTAATAAAATACAAGAAAGCCTAGAAAATATTTTTGACGTGAAAGACAATTATGCTGGGCATTTCCAAAGATTCGTTCCTCAGAGATGGTGTGTTGAGAACATAGGTCGATTAATTGTTGAGATCTGCTCGGCTAAAAAGTGCAATCTCACGCATATAGAAAAGAAAATTATTCATGAAATTACAAATGGAATTCCTAAATTTACCGAAGAAATTGTTAATGCTTTATTGGATGATGGGCTTATTTGTCTGATAGACGGTGAAGTTAAGAGCCAAGGTGATTGGGCTAACATTGATTTCCCAGAAACCCTAGAGGGTATATTAAAGTCAAATTACAGTCAGCTGTTTGAGAAAGTTAAAAAAAGTAGGGAGGCTTTAGAAATTGCGAGCGTTATTGGTGAAGTATTTACTGACGAAATAATAGGCTCAATTGCAAATATTGATGAAATTAATTTGTTGTTTAAACAAATTGAATCACAGTCAAAAGTGATTGAGGATTTGTTCGTAGCACATAAGTGGCGCTTTAGACACACATTAAATCATCGGGCTATCTATGGATCAATAGGAACTAATGTTGGAGAACTTCATCAAAAAGTAGCAGTGCGCCTTAATGAAGTGAGCCCGAATGAATGCGAAGCAATCGCTTATCATTATCGGCAAGCAGGTCTAATCGAGGAGGCAATTGCTTTTGATATCAAATCAGCAAACAATTTAATTGACTGTGCTTTATTTCAATCTGTAGTTCAGCGCACTATCTTGATCGAGCGTGATGCCCAAGAGCTGACTTTTCCTAGCAACTACATACAGCAAGCATTATTGCTTAGAGGAAGAGCTTTCTTTTATTTGAACCGTTTTAATGAAGCAATAAATGTATTCTCCAACCCAATTTTCAATCAACACACCGATAATGTAGAGGCAACAAGATGGCTTGGACGCTGTTATGTCTCACTTTGCTCTCAAAGGGACTTTATTTTTGCGATAAAGTATTTCGAGAAAGCGATATCATTTTTTGAAGCTGAAAGTAATAAAAAATCTCTCGCATTAACATTATCTGAACTATCTGTGGCATATGAGCATTGCAATCGCTATAAAGACACCGAAATATCTTATAAAAAAGCAGAAATGTTGCTCTCTGAACTTAGAGACGAAATTGGAATTAACCGCTTATGGCGTAGGAGTGGTATGGTTCTAGATGGAGCAATAGGTTCAAAAGTCGTTAAAAAAGCAGCTGATAGATTCAAGCGATGGAAAATGCCACATGAGCAAGTAATGGCCCTCAACAATGCTGCTGTTGCATACTTGTATTGTGGGAATAATGAAGAATTTGGCGCGCTTTTAAAGCAGGCTATAAATGTTTCTATAGAAATATATGAATTTGGGCTAGACCACCTCCTATGCAATATGTCGATATACTACTTACTTAAAAATGATATAACTTTAGCTTCAGAATCAATAATGCAAGCACGACAAATTCGTGAGCGTGATGCTACGAACTTAGTAGTGGATATAGTGGGTTCTGCAATTTCATCAAAGATGCTTCCACTTGAAGAAGCATTGGCAGAAACTGAAAGAGTTTATTTTCAATGTTTGGCAGAAGGAGAGCTTAGCTTCATTCTGCCTGCCTTGTTGAATTTCTCAAATGCACTTGAAAGAAACAATGAAATTGATTTGGCTATAATTGAACTTGAGAAAATAAAACCAATTAAGGTAGATACCATTCGATACTATGCGCACTGTCAACAAAGCAAGTGGCTCCAGCGATTAGTGCAACTGTATAGAAAGAAGAATGAGTATGAATATGCTAATCTTCTTGAAAGTGAGTATTACTGGTGCAAGGCACCCACTAACAATCACTTTTATACCTGTAATTTTGGTGCAGTGCCTACCCAGTTCTGCAGTCCATGATTAAAATATTACTGCTTCTGGTGACAAAGAGCGACCAATTCGGCGAGCTAACCCTCTTCGCTTCATATCCCTCTTTCCACTTGACATTGAGAAATAGTACTTCTTCCATATTGAATAAACCCACACTTCAGTCGCTGATTCTAATTCAAACCTATTCCGCTCAATTTCATCAACGTCATTATGACGTATACGTTTAGCAATATTGTTGATCAGAATATCTAACCCTGATCCGACAAGAAACGGTTCCTTTGGGCGCATTGCGATTGAATTTTGTAGATATTGTTGTGCAACCTCTCTAAGACAAAGTTTATCGATTATTTCGTGCTTACATACAACGATTTTCTCATTTGCATTTGTTACTCTCGCACTGGCGATTACTTTGTTGCTGAGATAAGGTACCCTAGCTTCAATACCTGCGGCCATAGTAACAGCATCAAGTCTCTTGCATTCCGTGACACAAAGGTCGTGCTGGTGCTCGATTAAAGTATCATTTAATTGCTCCGCCGGTAATCCGTAATATTGTGAGTATCCAGCAAATAATTCGTCGGCTCCTTCACCAGTTAACAAAACTTTTATTCCATCACGTGATGCAGCTTCTGCGATAAAATATGCCCCCAGCCCATTTATTACTAAATCAACCTCATAGGTTCCAAGCGCTAATACAACGGCATGAATTCCACGTAATATATCTTGTTCGTCGACAAGAACTTCATTTAAATCTAATTCCAATGATTCACTTAGTACGCGCGCACTATGTATATCAGTAGATTCGCCTGCATATAATGTATAGACAGGAAACGATTTACCTGTAATTTCCTTTGCAAGCGCACATATCAATGAGCTATCGAGCCCGCCACTGAGCATACACCCCCAATTTACTTCGAGCGGAATTTGTGACGATACAGATTGTTGCAATGATTCTGTCAATTGTAATCTACTCGACATTGGGATCGTTGAATAAACTTTTTCACCAGTAGATGACCATGATAATCCTGGTGTGAATGAACGAACCTCATTTAATAGGCTTTTAGGAATCGAACTTAGGCTACTAGAAAATACTAATTCATTCGAATTTGGTGTCCAGAATAAAGGTTTTATTCCAATCGGATCGCGCACTGCTACCACTCTATTTATTCTTTTATCATACAAAATAAATGCAAACATTCCTTCTAACAATGATGAGAATGCGAGTCCAATACGTTCATACAGCTCTAGTGCAATTGCTCCATCATTGTTATTAATGGGTGATAACTGATAATCTCGAATCAATTCATCTGTATTGTAAATTGCGCCATTAAATACTCCAACAACATCACCAGTACTACTTACTAGTGGCTGCGATCCATTGTTCACATCTGCAATAGAAAGTCGCGTAACTGCGATGCCAACATCATTTATTTCAAGTATTCCCATCTCATCTGGCCCTCTTTGGTGCATATTCTCAACAGCACTCTCTAGCCATGCATGATTACTTGGAATGCATGCAAAAATTCCACACATTGTATTTCCTTTTAGGTGAGTTGTTTTTATTTATAGTTAACATCAGTGAATAATAGATTCACTGGTTAGCTTGTTCTTTTTGATGCTTCTATGATAATAGCTTCTATTATATTCTTCGGGGAATTGTATGTTTGCAGCCCAGCAGGTACAAATGTTGAATCTAGCCCAAGGTCTGGCTGGTGCTCTAATTCTATAAATACCGGATCACCATTCTGATTCAGCCTGAAATCAGTTCTTGAATAATCCCTAGCATATAGCTCTCTATGTGCAGTACATGCATGTACTGATAGTTTTTTTCGTAATTCTTGATTAATCACAGGTGAAGTTCCCATTCTACGCTCTGCATTATGCGCTCTAGATATAACAATATCTTTCACTGGCTTACCATCTACAAGATTAACAACATGCCCTATTGCTCGTGCACCTTCACCATTTCCTATAACAGCCACACTAATCTCTAAGCCTGAAATATACTGTTCAATAATTACTGACTGATCGTATGTTTCTTGAATTAAAGTCACGTGATCATTAACTCCATCTATATCATAAAATACAGAGCTTTCATCAATCCCAATTGAATTTGATTCAAAGCTTGGTTTTATTATGATTGGAAATAACAGCCGACTGTAATCAAAATCATCTTCTAATGAGATTTCATATGAGATTGGTACAGGTATACCTGATGCTTTTATAATACAGTTGCAGTGATACTTGTTTCGACCAAGAGTTAATCCATATGCAGTTGCACCAATATATCTAACTCCAATATATTCGCAGATTGCTGGTGTTATGCCTTTTTTCCCCAAGCCAGAACTCAATCCACGGCTTAAATTAAATACAATTACACATTCTTGGTTTATTTCATTTGCTACTGTAAGTAACTCTTTTGGGCCATCAATTACTTCAGTGTCATAACCAATGGCATTAAATATCTTTAATAAATCATTAACTTCAGTAGGCCTCGTATATTCAGATAGCCAATCAACCTTATTGGCTACATTGTCTCCATAATACGGGTTGCCATCTATATCATAAATTATTGCAATTTTCGTGATACATGCTTCATTTACAGTGTTATCTATAGCCATGATAATTCCTAGTTATCCGTACTTTCACCCCATAAGTTCACCCATGGGGTGTGATTTACAGATTACCTCTTTCAATTGGGTATCACTTACATGCGTATAAATTTGTGTTGTGGTGATGCTTTGGTGTCCTAGGAGTTTTTGTACATGACGAATATCAACGCCTGAATCAAGCAGGTGTGTTGCTGCGGAATGCCTAAGCATATGTGGAGTAATACGGCGATCTAGATTGGCTGTTTCACCAGCATTTCGTACATGTAATCGAACAACCTGTGTATTTAACGCTGTACCTCTCGTGTTTATTAAAAGTATCTGCGTCTGTGGTTGAAAATGATTTCGAGCAGATTCATAGGTGCTTATTAAATTAATCAGCTGTTGATCGGGTAAAAAGACAACTCTTTCTCGGTCACCTTTTCCTTTGATTTTTATTTTTTTATCTTCAGCTGAAACATCGTTAATCTCAATGCTTACGAGTTCTCCAACGCGTATTCCTGTCGCAAAAAGGAGTTCCAATGCAAGTTGAGATGTCAGCTGTATAAAGCCACGGCGTGATGTTATTTTTTGAGCAAAGTTCTTACTTTTATATGAATTTCTATGTGTAAAGCCTAATTCCTGAAGCGGGGTTTTGAGGAGAGATCTTATTTCTTTTCTATCTAACGCCTTTGGAAGATGTTTGGGCATTTTGATTTTTAGATCCATTGCTCTAAAAGGGGTTTTTTCAATAACCTCTTCATACTCATACCAGCGAAATAAACTTTTCAAGCAAGCAACCCGGCGCTTTACGCTGGTTTCTTTTAATATTTTTTCTTCAAACATATATTGAACGTAGTTTCGTAATAGTTCTCGATCAATATCTTCTAGTTTTTTTTCGCTTCCGGTGAATTCTTGAAATTTCTGAAAGTCTATGGTGTAAGCTTTTATAGTATGGTGTGAAAGGTTTTTGACGTGCTGGCAATGCGCTAAATATTGGTTTACAGCTACGTTTAGATCCATATATTGCTCCCTATCTTATTGTTTTATTTTAGAAAACAGGGACTTTATAGACTGTTAATAGATTACTAAAGACTTATCTGCGCTATAGATCAAAGTCGTTCAATAAAGCAGCATTAATATTTGTTATTTACCTAATCAGGTGTGTTGTGTCCATCTACAAAGGATAACCTTTGTAGATTTTCGTAGGAATTAATCGAGAAGTGATTTTGTTGCGGCGTTAGCTTTTTAAAAGTCTTCGCGCTCTTTGAGATTGAGCAAACCCCATTGAGAGTAGCCCTAAAAAGAGAAGTGAAAGTGCCGTTGGTTCAGGTACATTATTCGCTAAGACTGTCGGTAGGGAGAGATTGCTCATGTCAAAATTTGAGCCGTCACCAAACCAAAGATACTCTATACCGCTGTTGGCCGATGCAAATTGATCTTCGATAAAAATGGAGCTGCTCATGAGCGATGGTGTTACAGATATCATGAGGTCATCTGCGATGATATCGAACATAAGATCGGTCAATGACACCCCCATATTAAAACGTAAAATATCGTTGGAGCCATTCGCTGTTTCTACAATCGTGTCATGACCAGAATTATAGTGGTAAGTGTCGTTACCTATGCCGCCATAAAGATCATCATCGTCTGCACCGCCATACAAATCATCATCTCCGGCTCCTCCATAAAGCACATCATTTCCTGAGTCACCGTGAATTCTATCGTTTCCTGTTCCGGCATCAATAAAATCATCTCCGCCACCACCGGAAACATAATCAGCTTGAAGACCAGAAAAAATGATGTCATCTCCTCCAGCAGAAAAAATATTTATTTCTATATTTTGATCGCTTAAATCAAAGACGTCATGACCAGAACTGAGATAAAAATTTTCAATATTCTCGACGTTTGTAGTCGAAGATAAGAGGTAATCATTTAGCTGACTACCGATTAGAGTATCGTTCCCGCCTAATCCATCATAGCTGCTCAATTTATTGACATTATAATCACCGCTCACGGCTATCTCTACACCGCTTTGGCTTGTAATAGTAGTGTCTAATGTTTGAACATCACCATTGAAAAACAAAAAGTCATTACCCCCGCCTGCGGCAATTGCATTTTGAGTGATTAAAAAACTAAGACCAAGCATGATACTTTTTAGATTCGACATATATGTTCCTTTTTTTCTTCTATTGATTATTGTTTTTGTCATATAAATTGGATTAGTGAACGATACGCACACGCTTGTTATAAAAAGTCATGGCATCGCTTCCCAATTCACCATTGTCCACACCACCTTGATCATATTTCCCAATGATCCCGCGATGAATAAAGAGTTCGACTTGGCCTTTTGCACCGCCCTCATAAGTAACTGCCGGATAACCTTTTCCATTCAGAATCGCTTTAATGTGTTCAACACGATTAACGCCCTTTCCGTAATGCAGAACAATTTGGTTCTCGGATGCTCGATAGGCTTCTTTTCTGGAGTAAGTTTTTTGTGTTTCTATCAAAGAGGCATTTAATGCAGGTTCTGCGAAGACCTTTGAGGGGGTTGCTGATCCAAAAAAATACACAACACTCATGCAGGCCATAATTAATATTTGTTTTTGTGGGGCAATCATATCCGTCCTCATGCAGGTGAGTGCATAAAAAGCTATTTCATTAAAATTAATAATTTCAACGACCTATAGATAAGGGAACCCTTATGCGCATATTGCCATAAGACTCCAAAAGTGGCAAAATAGGTTCGAAATGAGATGCGGAATGACGACTATGGGCGTGATTCTTTCGAAAAAACGATTTATAACGGGGTACGCAAAAGCGTTCCCTTTTGCGGAGGCCTTTTCTTTTTTATTAGAGGCCTCAGAAGTTAATCGTTATGCCCGAAAGATCACCGATGAAGATTGGATATGCCCGTGTATCGACCGATGAACAAAGCGTAGATCCACAACTTGACGCTTTGGAGTTAGCTGGATGCACCAGAATTTTTCGCGATGAAGGCGTGTCCGCTATCGCAAAGTCTCGACCCGGATTAGAAGATGCCCGTCAGGCATTAAAGAGCGGCGATGTATTTATGGTCTGGGCTATTGACCGCGCATTCCGCTCAACGATTGAAGCGATTTTATTTCTCGATGACCTCATGAAGGTCGGTATCGAATTCAAATCACTAACCCAGCAAATAGATACAACTACGCCTGAGGGGCGTAAATGGTTCATCGATACTGCGTCTTGGGCCGAATATGAACGCGCCATAATTTCACGCCGCACAAAAGAAAAAATGGCCTCCGCCAAACGAAGAGGACAACATGTGGGAAGACCGTATGCATTGTCAGATGAAAAACTACGCACCGCCCATAAGAAACACACAGAAGATAAAATCCCCATCTCCCACCTCGCTCAACAATTCAGTGTCTCTCATGACACTTTAACGAGGGGGTTTAAGAGGTTGGGGTTACAGCTACAAACATAATGTCTATCTTCTAATTATGCGAATGCAAAAAGGATTAAGATGGCAAAGTTTTCAAGCAGTGAATGGCAAAGGATCAACACATTATTTGATCAATTACCTGAAAAATATGGGTTACCGAAACGACGATCAAAATCGGTGATCATTGGCTCTTTCAATATCCGTAAGCTCGGCACCGTAAAAAAGCGTTCCCCGCAAAGTTGGGCTTTCCTCACCAATATGATTTCTCGTTTCGATCTCATCGCTATTCAAGAAGTGATGGATGACCTATCCGGCCTTGAGCATTTAGTGTCGTTGCTTGGTAAAAACTATGGAATGGTCGTCTCCGATGTCACAGGGGCAAAACCAGGTTCAGCAGGAAATGCAGAGCGACTGGCCTTTCTGTTTAATTGGAAAAAAATAGAACGCACGGCTTTAGCCAGTGACATCACTTTTGACCGCTCTGAGATTGCCAATAACTTATATGATAATCGTTCGGCTTTTAACAAAGCATGGATGAAACACACACAAAGGCTTAAAGACTGGAAAGTAAAGGTTGCTGAGAAAAAGGCTCAAGGTAAAAACGCGCCCTCTAAACCTCCCATAGAACTTCCTAAATTTGTAAGCTTTATTCGCCAGCCGCATTGTGTCTCATTTCGGATCAAGGGCGATGAAAATACGAAACCCATCGAATTTCTGGTCATTAACGCGCACCTTCTCTATGGAAGAAAGAAGAAGGAGCGCGAATGGGAATTCAGAGCGCTTCTCGAATGGCTAACCATTCGGGCTAAATACGTTAAGAAACTCTACCATCCAAATCTCTTGCTTCTGGGGGATTGCAATCTTGATTTTGATACGGTGCCTGTTATGCGGCAAGATATTGATGCTTTTCTAAAAGGTCTAAATAAAACTATATTGAAAAGCAAAAAAGCCGCGAGTGCGAATTTTCCATTGTTAAGCGCTCACCCTGAATATGGAATTATAAAAACAGCGCTGAGGCAAAAGGCAACCTATGACCAAATTGGTTTTTTCTCCAATGACCCTAGATTGCCAAGCCCGAAAGATAATTCGACGGCTGGAACACATGGGGCAAACGGATATGACTATGGTGTTTTCAATATCGCCAACCTTATCGCTAATGCACTGCATGGTAAGAATATTGACCAGATATCAGTGGCGCAAAAAAAAGCCATCTACAAAAAAGCTGAATTCGACATCAGCGATCATATGCCTGTTTGGGTGAGATTGGCTAGAATCTAGTTTTCAGTTAATATAGTACGATTAAAGATATTCCCGAAAAGGAAAACGTGCTAAAAAGTTTAAACAAAACCGCACCTATTATAGGTATAGGAAAAATATTTGAGACTGGCACTGATCGTATTCTAATATCAGTGCATCCTTTGTGAATTATTGAAATGCTTAATGAGATAGAACAGATTCTTTTGGAGACACCGGGACTAAAAGGACGGGAAATAGCAAAGAAACTCGGGGTCCCTAAAAAAGAGGTTAATTCTTTTTTGGCAAAACACCTCAATGTATTTATTAAGGATAGTAATTACTGTTGGTCAGTTGCAAATAAAAATACGCTTAGAATAGAGTTGGAAGATAATAGTTGGGTTAATTGCCAATCATTTGAAAATTCATTGTCTCAGGTGAACTCTCCATTTGAGTCAAAATCGGCTTCTGTTGTATTTGTTGTCCCAAATAACTGCCGAATATTACTGGATGCTGCAACGAGGCTTCTTGCACTATGCAATCAGTTAGCTTGGCAAAATAAAGATGTATCGATAGATTTCAAAGACTCTGAAGATACACTTTCTTATCTAGATAGAATTGGTTTTTTAAAGTACCTAGATGATTCAGTTAGCATTATTCCATCTCGGCCACTTTTTTCTGGGGCAGATTTGTTTGACGGCAATAGCGATACCGTTGTGGAATTTGGTGAAATTAACCCAAAAGACCTAGATGAAAGCACACCAAAAAAATTAAAAAACAGATTTGTTTCACATGCAGGGAAGAAATATTCGGCTACAGCATTTACAATCATTTCTGAATTGTATGGAAATGTAAGAGATCACTCTCAATCGCCTATCCCTGGATTGGTTGGTCTTCAATATTATAAGAAAGGGCCGAAAGGGCCTCATATACAAACGGTAATTTCTGACAGTGGTATAGGCATAGTTGGTTCATTAATGCCTATTTTAAATAATAAATATCCAAAGTTAGCAGCCAAATATGATTTTTCTGACCCCAAATCAGCCCCCCTTCTTGTAAAAGAAATTTTCAAAAAAGGAGGTATTACACAGACCGATGAAGAAGGTCGAGGACTTGGGTTGAAAAGAAGTGGTGATGTTGCAGCAAAATTTGACGCTCGCGTATCCATAAGGCAGGAAACATTTGAGTTGAAATTAATATATAAAAATGGCCTACTTTATAAACATTCATATACTCTTTGCTTGCCAAAGCTTCTGGGAACCCACATGTGCTTTGATTTTTTACTTGACGCGAGAGGTTAAATCTCTTTAAATTAATGCGATGAAACGGAATAAAATTACAATAAAACTCAGAGATTTCACTAATGATGATCACCCTTTTGGAAATAAGCAGGGAAGAGATACGTATGGCAAATTGCTGGATTTTATAGACAGCCATCCATCCTCAACTGTCTTTGGTATATCTTTGAATGGCATTGAGGCTACAGACGCATCATTTCCTAGAGAAAGCATTATATCACTTGCTAAATCTAGGCGAAGCGAGCTGGGGATTTTTTTAACAGATTTTTCTACAAAAGATTTATTCGATAATTGGGACTACGCTGCAAAAGCGAAAGACCAGTATTTGATTGTTTATAATAAGCAGGGATATGAAGTAATCGGGCCAAATCTTAATGCAGGGGCCAAAGAAATTCTAGATTTTTTGATAAAGGAAGGAAGCACAACCACCTCAGAGGTTGCTAGTAAATTTGAATTATCCGCACAGAATGCGAGCGGAAAGCTAAAGAAATTATTGGTTCATGGCCTAGTTTTAGGAAGCAAAGAAGTAGCTGAAACTGGCGGGATGGAGTTTATTTATAAAGCAATAAAATAATCTGCTAAATCTGCTTGCGTTAATCAGAATGCCATGATAGATTTGTTAGCAGATGGTGGTCGCAGTAGCGGCTTTTTTAAAAACATCTGTTAAATCTGAAACACTAAAGGAGATATCATCATGGCAACAAATCCACCAACAGGCGACGGGCACCGAAATGGCGCTGTACGTGGTCGCTCTCAAACTAAAACCCCCTCTGGACATTACGTGAAGCGAGATACTGAAACTGGTCGTTTTATGGATGTTAAAACCTCGGATAAAACACCATTTAAGGGTGTGCGCAAGGAGAATACGAAGTGAATGTAGATCAAGAACATAATGGAAAGGAACCCAATTCTGCTTCCTCATCATTCCATATCATTGTCAACGGACGTCCTCGTCAAGTTGATGAGGGGGTGATTACTTATAAGCAAATTGTTGAATTGGCTTTCCCCAATGACCCCAACAATGAGCAGTTTCTGTTCTCTGTACACTATTCTGCGCCTCGTTCACCAGATGGTACTTTGGCAGAAGGACAATCTACTCAACTTGAAAATGGAGCAAAATTCGATGTTTCAAAAACCAATCGTTCATAGTCCTGCGGTTAAGCGACTTATCGATGAAGGCTATGAAGTTGATATTCAGCATCAGCATTTATTGGTACATTCAGTGCCTTACGTTACACCAAATAAAGAAATAGGCACTGGAATTCTTGTGTGTCCTTATTTGGAAGTAAACGGAATGGACTCTAAACCACCTGATCATACAGCGTGGTTTAAAGGAGATACGCCTTGCACTGCGCAAGGCGCGCCTCTTCACACTCTTATCAACCACTCTAATCCTCAAACATTGTTTGATCGCTTTGTTGCGCAACATTATTTATCAAACAAGCCGTGTGATGTTGCTAATTTTCCTTCTGATTACTACGTTAAAATGGTTCATTATATAGACCTCATAATGGCTCAAGCTAAGGTGCTAAATCCAGATGTGGATGCACGCACGGGAAGAGTAATTGAAGCCTGCGCCGAAGATGCTATTTTTAAATATCCGGACTCCGCATCGGCTCGTGCTGGAATTATGGCCGTTTCGCAGAAATTGTCGATGCCAAAAATAGCTATCATAGGCGTGGGAGGAACAGGTAGTTATATACTCGATCAAATTGTAAAAACGCTCGCCAAGGAAATCCATATGTTTGACGGTGGCGATTATAGGCGTCATAACGCTTTTAGGTCACCGGGAGCACCAAGTTTGGAAACACTCAAGCGAAAATTAAAGAAAACAGATTATTTTTGCGAACTATACGGGGCAATGCGTCATGGAATTTTCAGTCATCCTTATAATATAGATGAGGATAATGTTTGTGAATTGGCGACATTCGACTTCGTATTTGTATCCGTCGATGATGGTGTATCACGTGGTTTAATATGTCGATATCTCAAAGATGCAGGAATTCCTTTTATCGATGTTGGTATGGGGCTAGAGAAAGTCGAAGACACGACAAGCCTATTAGGTGTGTGTCGAGTAACACTTGGCACAACATCGAAAATTGACCACTTGGAAAAAAGATTACCAATCGCTGATGACCGTGAAGATGTGCTTTACAGAAGCAATATTCAGGTCGCCGATATTAATGCCTTAAACGCCATGCTTGCCGTAATTAAGTGGAAACAATTTTGTGGTTTTTATACAGATTACGATCAAGCTCATAATCTTAGTTTTTCTTTGGCTATGCAATCTCTCGTTTCTGAAGATAATCTTCTTAGAGATGTCGCTTGAAAAGAGCTTCAGTAACGGCAAGGTTTGTAGAGTTTATTCCTGACATTGTGGAAGAGGGAGTCCTGTATATCAGCCAGAAATACGGGACTATTATTCACAAATGTTGCTGTGGGTGCGGTGAAGAAGTCGTCACCCCGTTATCTCCTGTCGAATGGCAACTCAAAAAAAATAAAAATCACGTTACTTTACATCCATCAATTGGAAACTGGAATTTTCGCTGCCGATCCCACTACTGGATTATAAAAAATCAAATTGTTTGGGCTGAGTCGATGTCAGAAAACAAAATCGATAACATTCAAATAAGAGATAGACTAGATAAAGAACGTTATATTGATCATCTTAATAAACTGCAATCTAAGCCATCGATAAAATTTCCTGTGTTCAAAAAAATAGGATCATGGTTATGTGATTGGTGGGCTAGAGTTTTTAAATAAATTAAGAAAGATGCTCCCTCAAGTCTTTAAAAAAATATTCGCCTCCAAGGGCGTTTCCTTGGTCGTAGTTCAGCGGCGAAAACGCTGACGCGCATCCAATCCGCGTAAGGGTTGGTCTCAATGAAATTGTCCCAAGGAATTGTCAATGGGGATTGAAGGGGCAGATATGAAACTATCCCCTCACCATGGGATTCTTAAGGGCAGCTCGAAGCGCTCCCTTAAGTGGTGATCGAAGTGGCCAAACATTTCGTGCATGGATCGGTCAGGTGGAGAAGGCGCACTCTCCAAGTCCTGTGTGGATAAACGGCACATTCCGTTTTGGTGCATCAGTTCTTTTTGATGCGCCACATCTCTCCTTAATGAAATCAAAGCAGAGCTGTAGAGTTGAATTTAGGAAAGCCCGAGAGGAATGCAACGGGAGAGCGGAGCTCATCTCCCTTGCCAAGTGGGTTTTGGGCTAAAAATGGCACATTTGTAGTACAAAACACATCTTGCGCGCGCTACACAAAAAGCACGTAAACAAAGCTACGACACAAGAGAATTTGTACTCGTATCATAGCCCGTATATATTTCTTATATTGGTTACGTTTATTGTGGCACTTCAATCTCTTGCATCATCGCTTTTATAAATTTAAGCTCTCCGCTTAAACTGTTTTTCCCCCTGCTTAAAGATTGCAGGCTACTTAATGCATTCGGGAAATTCTGAACCCACTCGTCAGAATTTGTAGATCGTATTTGGAGATAAATACTTTTTGCCCGTTCAAGAAAGGGGGCATGTAACTCAAATTTGACACAATAATTAAGCAAACTCTCTCCTAATGCAGAGCTATATGTGGTCCAGTTTTTTTCTGAAAGTTTTTTGTTTACTTCAATTAATTGTCTATTGATACGCTTTCCATCTTTAATTAATTCGAGTTCACTACATAAATTAGCTAAAATATCGAGAACGCGAGCCAATTCTGGAGCATGTTCTTCAAAATTTTGATCGATGAGGTATGCATAGGTATATCTCATTTGTTGAACAGAAAAATAGGCAAGTTTTCGTTTCTCAATCTCAAAGTAACGAAGAGCTAATAAAAAAAAGCTTTTAGCTAATAGTGGCATGAAGACATCAGGATTATCCTTGGCTAGTTCTCTATTCAAATTTACTGCTCTCTTGATATGAGTCTCTGCAGTTTGGGTATCAAGAAAGTGGGAGGAAGCCGCAAAGACATAAAGGCTTCTTGCCAAATCAGAAACGTAACTAGCTCTATCTTTATCACAAAGGCCGTTTAGAATTGTCATTGCCTCTTTACTATAAAAATATGTACGATCATCTGATTGATCTAGGCTAAAAATAAGTATAGAAAGGTCTGTAAGTCTACGCGCTAATTTAAGAGCATAGACAGGGCCGTTTTCTTTCGATAATATTCGATATAAGTCAATTAGTTGTTGATAGGTATTAACCGCAGCAGCTTGGTTATCGGTTTTAGATAGTAAGCTTGCCAAAGTAGAAAGACATTGTCCCAAGTTCGGAGCATATTTATTATACTCTAATTGGATAAGGTCTTTATAAATAGATGTGGCATATTGAACTGCGCAAAGTGCAGAGTTTAGACGTACATTCCCTAACTGCCCCAATAAACAGCCAAGACATTGAGTTAAAACCGGTGAAGATGCTATGCAGTTATTAGTGGCTATATCTTGATATATTTTTGCTGCTTGATGAATAACCTTATTAATATCAGCATCGGACGCTTCCATTAAGTGGATTGATAAATTGTGAAGGCATTGAGCTAAACATGGAACATGTGAGTTGTAGTTATCTCTACTCAAAGTTTCGATTATTTTGATCGCCAATAGTTCTTTGTGAATACCATCGGCAAAATCGCCTGTTTTCACAAGATATATTGAGTGATTAATTAGTGTTTTTGCTAAATCTGTTTCAAAGCCAGAGTAATTATTGCCGATGGATTGAAAAATATTTACCGCTTCTCTACTAGCAAGTAGCGCTTGATCTAACTTGCCAGCTTTAAACAAAAGAGCTGAATGAGCAATCAATACTCGACCAGCATCAGGAAGATGAGACATATTTCCACTATTTACTAAATCTTTAAAAATATTTATCGCCTGTTTACTCTCTAGAAGTGCTTCATCAATATTACCTATTTTAACTAGTCGATTAGAAAGATTAGATCGGGTTTTAGCTAATTCTCCTCCAATAAGGTTGTAATCCTGCTTACTAAGAAGTTTATAGATCGCTATTGCTCTACGGCCAAGTTCTATGGCTTCTTCATTTTCATTTTTTTTATTGCCGCAACGTTGTGACAAGTTCATGAGACAGTACGCTTCCATTACGGGGGGTTGTGGATAAGTTAACGACGCTCTTAATGATTGAACTATAAGAGGTAAGAGAGGTGAAAAACCATTATCTTTTGCTAGATGATGCGAAATCCATTCACTATGGTGACGTTCTTTTTGAATTGCTGAGCATAAGGCGTTAATAGGCCAGGACTGTGTCAATTTAGCTTTGGAGTCAAATATTAACCGGTCTAATCTAGTAAAATTATTTGATATTTGTTTGTCAGTTTGTCGTGAAGTCTTGTTAAGGCCCATAACGGAAAATATCCATTCAGCCTCTTGATTTTGAGCATAGTTTTTCAAACAATAAAACAAAAAATCTGCAGCTAAAATATCGGGGGTTAATGCCGGAAGTTGGGCATTTTCCCATAAGCTTAAGTTTTTGCTCTTAAGGTACTTAGCCTCTGGAGGTAGATAATCAATATCATACCGCTTTAAATCTTCAATCAAATTACGAACAATTTTATCATCCATTCCATCTGTGATTGTTGCCATTGCTTTGATTAATAACACACCTTCAGACATTACGTCTGAAGAAATATATTTCGCTTTCTTTGCTTTCTCTATTTCTTGCGTGATTCTGTCTTCTTCATATTCGCTCAAGCTGCGAATTATTTTTGGAAACCTAAGTTGTGAAAGTTGAATTTCATTCCGATTCTTTTTTTTAAACAGATAAAGAGACAGAGCAATAATCATCAAAGGTGTCGAGTTTAACCCCATATCTATTAGGTTTTGCCTCTTTAACCACGTAATCAGCTCAATTTTTTTTATTGGTAAAAATATATCCTCAATTTTTGATTCTTCTTGTGATGACAAAATTTCTAGTTTATTCAGCCTGTACCAAGCAGATTCCATTAAACTCCACTCTTCTTCAGCATCATTCAGACCTGATAGATAGATAGGGGTGTTTGTGTGAAGTCCGGGAGCCGATTTTATAAGCACGTCTAAAAAACCTCTATTACGGCTAACAACAAGTATATATACCTTTTTCCCATCCAGATTTGATCGTTCTAAAGAACGCAGAAGTTTTTCAACTGAATCTCTTCGTTCTTCAGGGTGATCGATAACGAGTAACATGCCTGTCTCGCCAATATACCAATCGCCCTCTATTGCTTTATGTGTCTCCCCGGCAAGCCATTCTCGGCCAGAAATCAAAGCGGCGAACTGAAAAGCAAGCCGGGTTTTACCCGCTCCGCCCTCGCCGTATATAAGTTGAATGCTCTTATCTTTTCCAGAAGTTATCCACTCGCGTAATTGCTTAAGTTCTCGTTTTCGGCCGATGAAAGAGGTGAGGTGATATTTCCAATCCAATAAACTCGCGACATTATTTAAGCTTTGACAGCCTTTGTTGTTCGGAATGGATAACGATTGTGCCCCAACTTCATTGTCAAACGTATAAATGCTCTCTTCTTTAAAATTAATGCGTATAATTTCTTTTTCTTCTTTTTCTTCTTTTTCGAACAGATATGTTTTTATATCAGCAATGGTCTCTTTTAGTTTTTCGCCGTCATAGTTAAACGCAGCAAGTGGATATTCCTGATCATCACAAAATTCTAGGAAATCTAAAAAACACGCTAAATGACAATTTATTTTCGGATTTTGCGCTTCTTGAAAGGCCAGAAACAATTTTTCAAATGATTTCCTACCCAAAGTTTTATTTGATGGTTGTTTCTGTAGCCATTCGATACCTGACTCTTCACAGGCATTCTTTTCATAACTCAATCCGTTACTTATCAGAGCACTATTTAAATTCCCCCTCCCACTCTCTCCACCTGTCCGTTTGATGATTTCATAACCGTAGTAAAGTAAATAATAAATCTCGTGTTTCCCTTCGAGTTTATTTGGGAGCATTTTTTTGAGATCATTTCTTAGATTTTCATAGTCTCGCTTGTATTTTATATCTCCTTTTGCCAGCTCTCGTAATTGATCAAGTTTAACTAGCTCTGCATGCGTTACAAATTTATGATGTGTTAGCGCTTCAATACGTCCTTTTTCAGTTAATGCAAAACGGACTTTCTCAAAGTTGACAGAGTCGCCGTTACGAAACGGTATATCAGATGAGTTCATAACCGAAAAAATCTCAAACTAAATTCTATGAAAAATAGAGTATATACAATTTTGAGGCAGAAACCCAATTCTCACAAAGTGAAGTTCAAGGCTGATAAAAAGGAGATTTGTGTGAGACTTTGGGGAATATCTATAAATGTATCGAATATAAATCAAATTATTGTGGCGAGTTTATTTATGACCGATCCAGCTTTCCATAGAAGAGATCATTCCGCTTACGAAGCTGTTCAATATGATTATCAGTCTGTTTTTCTCCTAATTGATCCTTCGCATAGCAAGTAACCATTTCAGCAAATATTTCCGCTTTTGTCTTGTCCTTGTCGTTCCATCTATTGGCATATACCAATAGATTAAACAGGTCTGCATATTCTCTTGGCACATCTTTTACCGTAAATATCTGAGTTCTATTGGGCATACATCGTTACTTTCTCTACTACACTTACTTTTACTCACCTCAGGTTGTTAACATAATATAAAAATCCGAGTCAATAAAAAAAACATCAAGATATCGAATTATCTATTCATAGATACGCATTTTCTGAGTAATTCTGAGTGATTTAGCACAAAGTTCTCAATGAATTCTGAGTAAAACCTGCTTCATAATTTCCCCATTGAATATATTTAAACGGGGAAAAAATATGGATGAATTATTCTTAGGGTCAGACTCAACATCTACAGAGATGAATGAATTTGTGGGTCGTACGACCCACATAGCGATAGACCCCACCAGTGCGATTTACCAGCAATTAAAAATTCCCTTTATATATTTCAATAAAACGCTTTTCAATGATGAGCTGCCCGACTGTGTTTTAACATTGACGCACAATAGCAAGCGCACATTGGGCTATTTTCGCCCCTATGGTTTTAAGCATAAAGGCGGCAAGTTCACTGACGAAATTGCGATGAATCCACGCATATTTTTATGCGACGACCTGTCCTATGTCCTTTCTATTATTGTCCACGAAATGACTCATATGTGGAAACAACACTTCGGGAAAAAACGCTGCAAAGGCGGTTATCACTGCAAAGAATGGGGGGCAAAAATGGATCTCCTTGGACTTCCGCCATCAAATACAGGCAAACCCGGCGGCAGACGAACCGGGTATCAAATGATGCATTACATCGAAAAAGACGGTGTGTTTGATAAAGCTTGCCAATCACTGCTCTCTCAGGGGTTCGCAATGAACTGGGGGTTTGCGCAACAACAACTTATTAATCGTGAAAATGAAAAAGATAAGAGACAAAAGAATAAAGCAAAATATTCCTGCCAGATATGCGGGCTAAATGCTTGGGCTAAACCACAAGTCAAGATTGCCTGTGTCACATGCTCTGCTCTGATGAAGGAAGCGACGGAATGAATAACCTAGCTTTCAAGGTGCAATCAACAATTGGAAGAGAAGATTTAGATTTGCTCATAAAATATGAGCGCGAATATGCAGCATCTTCGTATTCAGAAAAAGCCTGTCGTTTTTGTGACGTGTTGCTTCGATCTAAGCCTGAGATTAGAAGTCGTTGCTTAAATTGCGGCGTGTTTAGGAGGAGGTATTTATGAGTAGTCCTCTCGAAATATTTCTCATTCCCGGCCAATATTTGGTTGAATTATTTTTAGGGAGGTATCTTCATCTGGTTGAGCCGGAGTTGGTAACGATAGTATCGGCGTTTATTTCTTGGCTGATATGGGCGGCGGTTATCCGGGTGGTTTGGGCTATTACACTTAAGCTGTTTGGCTTTGGCAAGCGGACGCCATATTGATGGATATCCTCTTTATGCCGGGCGAATGGGTAGCCACGCAACTTAGTTTGCCGCTGGGAACGCCTAAATATCAATTGGCACTCTACGCGACAAATACGCCGATTTATCTTTTTGCTGCGCGGACAGCCTTCACAATTATCGGGCGGCAATGCGGGTTTTATCACCCTAACCAGTATCGCTATTGGCCAAGATTACCTTGGCGCAGTTTTGTTCAAGTATATATCGGATTCAAGATTTGGCATGAGCGTGTCTTTGCCATGGGTAACCGAGCTACTGGAGGGTTTGCAGGAACGCTAGCGACGCTCGCTCTACTTTATCGTCCAGGGAAAATACTGCTTGGTCGAGGCTATGCCTTCGGCGTGGGGTTATTGCAGCCTGTGGGGATCAAGGTCTCACGTCATTTATTTATGTACGCCATGACAGGATCAGGAAAAACAACTGCTCTGATTTCGATCATTTCCACTTGGAAAAACAGCGTCTTCGTTATAGATCCCAAGGCACAAATTACAAACGCCCTGTTTCAACATGACTGGCGAGAATGGTCGGTGCTCGATCCGTATGGTATTTCCAATGCGTATAGCGCATGCCTCAATGTATTCGACATTATTAAAGCCGCGATGGATCGTGATGGCGAACAAGTCGCTGTTTTGTGGGCGATGCGTGTTTCCCAAGCCCTAATCGTAACGCCATCGGGGTCTCGATCACCTTTTTTTACAGACACCGCTCGTGGTTTTTTAACCGGAGTGATTTTACATGTTCTCAGTATTCACCCTGAGGATGAACATAATCTTCCTTTTATCCGAGATTTAATCGTCAATGGTTATCGGCTCATCGATGATGACGACCGCGAAGTGACTCAAGATGATGAGCCACACAAATTATTACTGCGCATGATGTTAAAAAACCCGGCCTTCGAGGGCGCAATTGCCGGGGCAGCTTCGGCCATGGCCAGCGCAAGTGGTGAGACCGGCGGCAACGTCCGCGCAACACTTCAAGAACAATTGAAGTGGCTGGATATCCCTCAGGTGCGTGCAATCTTGCGCTCAAGCTCTATTGCGTTATCTGACCTAAAAACCCGTAAGGACAAAGTTTTAAGCCTCACCGCTCCGGTTTTGTCGATCCGTGAAGAGCTTGCCCCGCTGTGCAGGCTTGTAACCAATATGACTGCATACACCTTCGAGGCGATTAAGAAAAAGAACGGTCAATGCCTCACTGTTATTGATGAGCTGCCCTCGCAGGGTCATAACGAAACATTGGAGGTGATGCTTGCGGTTGCAAGATCATATGGTCAAACCGTGCTCGGTATATCTCAAAATATTGAATTGATGCGTAAAGCCTATCCCAATAGCTGGGGCACTTTTTCCGGTGAAGCAGACGCCGTTTTTTGGATGGCCACAAATCACAATGAAACGGCTACTCATTTATCAGAAATTTTGGGTAAGAAATCTATCATTGAGAAAGACCGTAGAACCGGACGTAAGTTTTACCGCGATGTAACGGTCATCGATCCCGATCAAGTTAAACGCTTTCTCAGTCCTGACAGCGGTCATTTAATTGTAACTCGCGCCGGGACAAGAGCGTTGAAGCTCAAACATGAACCTTATTTCAAAGTTCTTCCTGTGTGGCGTTACGCCGCAGACCCAGATCATCTAGAACCTATTTTGCGCCAAATATTTCGCTGCTTGTTCGACCGTAAAAGCCACACCCCTGTGAATTCTCCGGTGGAGCACACTGAACCCGAAATAAGGAAGCAAAGTCTTTTTACACCGATTCACGAGGAGAACATTATTCCATTTCCTAACCAAAACAAAGGAGACAAGTCATGAAAGATGAAAAATCTAATACTCGACCTGAAGGTATTAAGCGGATCTATGATGCCGTTTCAAAACTCGTCAAACCTCCGTTAGCGCCGCTTTATCAGGTTTTTTTGGACGAACAATCTCTCAACCAATCAAAACGCAACGCTTTGCTCCAAAAACAAGCAGAACTGCGACAGGAAGGTTTTGAGGCGGCAGTTCGGTTGGTTATTTCAAGTACAGACAAATTTCAAATTGAGCGCGGTTCTTATTTTGAGCGCATTGAGCAAAGAGGAGGAAAAAATGATGGATAAAAATGAATTATTTACACCGGCTGACCTCATGCAATTTCAGATCATTGTTAAACGGGAGGTCAGTGCGTTGAAAAAAATACCGCTCCTAATCTTATTTCTGGGCATGCAAACTCTGATACTTGCACTTGTCTGTCTGATTGAGTGGGAAATTATATATGAGGTTTTTGTTTATCTCTCTGGTGATGGGGAGGGCTATTGGGCACCGGAACTGATGGGCTTAACAGCGGCGGTTATGATTGTTGGTTTTCATCTTCTTGCTAAATCTCACCCCAAGAATATAGCCATACGCCTTGTTGAGACTATCGTGCAAATTCTTATTCCACTTTATTTGATTGGTGTCGGATTAATGGTTGCGGCAATTATGTATGCCGATGGTTTAGGAGGCATGGTTGATACGACATCTTCCGCTCTTTCCCTTGGGGTCTTACCTCAAGTCGAGGAATCCGGTTGGCTTGATCAATTTTATTCAGATATCGCTAGCCCTGTTTCCGTCCTTACGCTTTCGCTGGGTATCGGTGGGTTAGCTATTGTGAATATTTTTGTATCCCATCAACTTATTACAAAAATTGGAGATAATTTCGCAGACTTACTTTCGTGCATCGCTCGGGGTAGGGAGGCTCTTAAAGACCAGCGTATCATTAAAGAAACCCAGAAATCTTACACATCTCTCTCAATAGATTTGGAAAATTTGGATACTCACGATGATCATATTCTTCGTATGAAGATAGGCAATGAAGTAATGATTGTTATTGCCGATGCCTTGCTCCCCCACAAAATTTGGTTGAGTGAGCAAACATTAGATATGAATTCACGGTTTGAGGAGCACAAGACTATCGATACCAAACAAATTGCCAAAGATATCGCAAAAATTGAGGCAATTTCCTTTGCTGAAATTTTAGCAGCCCTTAATCCAAAATACTTGGAGAAAAAATCATGAAAATAAAGCAAATATTGCTGAGCATCAGCGCGTTAGCATTATCCGCAAATGTGAATGCTAAAACTCTCACAATCGGTATCGATCTTAGTGGATCAAATCCGTTGCTCTCACATGAAAATTTCTCTTACGGCATTGCTCGCTATGCCAGTGATGAAATTAAAAAGCTTAAAAATGGTGACTATGTACAGGTAAAAACTTTTGGTGCGCGTGATAATGCCATGAACCTTATCAATCAACGTCTGACTATTTCACGCCAAAACAGAGCTGACAAAATTGCACAAACCGTTTCGCAGTACATCCGAACTTTACCAAAACAAGAAGAGGTCGAACAATCAAGCACGAATCTGGTGTCGTGGTTAGAATTCAGCGATGGCTTTGCTTGTGAACAATCGAGCCAAATCCTAGTGATTACTGATGGCATTGAGTCTTCATCTTATGTGAACGGCAAAGATTTGGTGAAGGGAAAAAAAGGCCTTCCCACTGCAGATGTAGATTTAAGTGGTTGCACACTGACGTTCTACGGTCTTGGCGCGGGGTGGCCGCCGAAAAACGTTAAGGCCATTCGTAAAGCGTGGCGGAAATGGGCTGGCGAAGCTGGTGTCACATTTAAAGCCATCATTCCTTAACCATTATTTCATTCGAAGGAGAAATATCATGAGTCATGATTATTCAGATAACAAACCCAAAATACCAAGTCATATTGCTTACAGCATTGAAAGCGGAAATGGTGAGAAAAGCCACTGGAATAAAATCGGTGCAGCTTGGCCAACAAAAGATGGCGGCCTCTCTTTAAAGCTGAATGCATTGCCTATTGATGGGCGTATAAACTTGTGTCTTCGAGATGAAGTTGAACGCATGAGAGCAAAACGTCAATCCACGAATGAGGCTATTCAGAAACAATATAGCATAGAGCCGAAGCCCTAGAAAACTATAAGCTTGAGAATAGTAATTAGGATTATGTTAATACTTATGGTTGTACCATTAAGTATAGATACGCACCGCATCGAAAATGCTGCACTGCAAACATAGCATATGCTAATCGCGCGCAAGCTTCGCCTCAATCACTCATGAAAAATGGACTGATACACCCAACGAATAAAGGATCACTAGTGATGGATGAAAAACTACATGATTTAAAAAATGAATGGGCTAATGCTCAAGATAAATCGAGTTCCGAAGGGTTAACTTGTAACCCTGAAGAATACCACGAGTACATTAAGGAGTTTGATCTCTCTGAACAGGAAGAGATCAAATTATTGCAAACTTTGTGGTCAATTATGAATACTTTCGTTGATCTCGGATTTGGTGTAGATTCAATACAATTCTTAAATAAAGTTACTGCAAGGCCTGAAAAGGCCGAGGCAGAAAAGCAAAAACAAGAAATTCACGATTCGAGTGAAATATTGTTGCCGCATGAATAATCAATTGTAAGAGGAGATTGATCATGACACATGAAACAAAGCAAACCGTCATTTATTGTCGTGTTTCCAGTGCTGCGCAAACTAAACGCGGTGATGGATTATCCTCGCAACGCACGCGTTGTGAAGAATATGCACGAATGCGAGGTTACACTGTTATAGCAACATTCAGTGACGATGTGTCCGGTGGCCTAGTCGATAGACCGGGTATGAATGCGATGCTTTCCCATTTGAAAAAACACAAAAAAGACCAACAAGTGGTGCTTATTGACGATATTTCACGTTTAGCCAGAGGCGTTCAAGCACACATAGAACTGCGTGCAGCAATTTCTATGTCGGGTGGGATTTTAGAGTCTCCAACGGTAGATTTTACTGACGATGCTGATGGGGAATTGCAGGAATATATTTTAGCAACGGTTGCTCAGCATCAACGCCGTAAAAATGCTGAACAGACAAAAGCTCGTATGCGCGCACGCGTTATGAACGGATATTATGTGTTTGCTAAGCCTTGCGGATATTTGTACCGCAAGCACAATGGGCAAGGAAACATCCTCGTACGAAACGAACCTGTGGCCTCGATCATTCAAGAGGCGCTTGAAGGTTTTGCAAGTGGTAGATTTCAGCTCCAAGCAGAGGTTAAACGCTTTTTGGAAGCTCAACCAGAATTCCCAAAAGCAAAGGGAGGCGTAGTTTTAAACCAAACAGTTAATGACCTTCTTAAGCGTGTCGTCTATGCCGGATATGTTGAAGCGCCTAAGTGGGATGTCGGTATTCGCAAAGGCCATCATGAACCCTTAATAAGTTTTGAGACATATCAGCATATACAAAATCGCCTATTGGGTAACGCTAAAACACCTGCACGCAAAGATCTTAACGAAGATTTTGTTTTGCGCGGTAGCGTTGTCTGTGGTGATTGTGGAACGCCACTGACGGCGTGCTGGTCTAAAGGGCGATCACAGTCTTATCCATATTATCTTTGCCCAAAGCGCGGGTGTGAAAGCTATGGTAAATCCATTCCTCGTAAAAAACTTGAAGGTGACTTTGAAACGCTTCTCCAACAGCTGGAGCCAAACGAACATTTGTTTCAAACAGCAAGCAAGATGTTCAAAAAATTATGGGATCATCGTCTCGCAACGGGACAAAATAGAAAACGTTCACTCAAAACAAGCCTTACCAGTGTTGAGCATCAGATCGAACAATTTCTTGATCGGATCGCAGATGCAACGACACCTTCAGTCATTACGGCTTACGAAAAACGCATCGCTAAATTGGAACGAGAAAAGATTGTTGTCACTGAAAAACTCGCTAATTGTGGCAAGCCTATGCACAACTTTGATAAAACACTTAGAACCGGGCTGAAATTTCTTTCTAAGCCCTATGAAATATGGGCTTCAGGTCAATTGGCAAGTCAACAAGCAGTGCTCAAATTGGCCTTTACCGACCGTCTTACATATGTGCGAAATGAGGGATTTAGAACCGCTAATTTAGCCTTTCCCTTCAAGGTGTTAACCAGCATTCAAGATGGTGAAATAGAATTGGTGCGCCTGGAGGGACTTGAACCCCCGACCAACTGGTTCGAAGCCAGTTACTCTATCCAGCTGAGCTACAGGCGCATATTTGATCATCGGATGTTTATTATCCAATTGGAACACTGGTTAGCGAATATTACATCGCTTTCAGCTGCTTTTATGCACGGAGGGGATTCTATCAAGAATTTCCCAATAAGTCTTTTAAATTTGCTAAATGTGCATGGCCGCGTTGTTTTTGCTCTTCTGGATTAGCAGTTTCACCTGTGCCTTCTCGCTGCAAGTCATCCTGAGGCAGTTCGTCCACAAAACGACTGATTTCACATTCCATTTTTTCGCCGTAACGTTTTCTAATTCTCGTATAACTCAATGTGAGATTTTGCTGTGCTCGGGTGATGCCTACATAAGCTAATCGGCGCTCTTCTTCGATATTGCCTTCATCCATACTCACACGATGTGGCAGAATTTCTTCTTCCATTCCGATGATAAACACAT